>Ga0265797_10001543_pt1 | contig 40317 bp, 38 predicted proteins | sample P2T30metagenome_FD_192433 | JGI IMG/M metagenome (GOLD analysis project Ga0265797, IMG submission 192433) | Plant litter microbial communities from East Loma Ridge, Irvine, California - P2 T30 | ecosystem: Environmental > Terrestrial > Plant litter > Unclassified | place: USA: California...
GGCACAAAAGGCGTTATATTTTTTTTTCTTTTCCCATCTTAAGATACCCTAGGCGTACATTTCTTTCTTTGTCAGGCGAGAGAGAGGGAAAGAATCGGAATCGGAAGGAACGGGCATTGGCGTATTTGAAGATGACTGGTAGGGAATGGTCCCAGGCGAGTGGTTTCACGGGACAGAATGCATGGATAGAGTGCGAGAATAATATGAGGAAGCCAGATGACTGCTCCCAATTTTTCCCTCAACCGCAGCATTGTCGAACGATACATCCGTTTTGCCTCCGTCCATCTCCGTGCCTGGCATATAATTCCTACGAGCCGTCATGTGGGTAAAATTGGCGTGTCGCCTTCACGGCAAGCACTCACAAGCACTCCCTATTACGAGACCTTTACATATCCATCGGAAGCATCGGAAGCGTCCCCCGACACAAGAAACAGCCCTCAGCCCAACGACATCGCAAACGGTGCGGATATCGTACGTTTACTGCGTTTTTTGCTGCAAAGCTGACGCTTCACTGGCAGGGGTGCACGAGGATTGACCGGCTGTCAGCCCTGCTCGAGACGTTGACGAGTTTCGCCTGTGAGCAAGCGAGTTTGTTGTGCGGCTTGAAGCTTCGGCTTCATAGACCTGAGAAGCACCGCGGTGCCTTGGTGCACTTGCCCCCACCCCAGCCTTTGCTTTTGCCTTTGCCTTACGGCTCTATCTTCTCCCGCCTGGAACTGCCCAGGTACATACATGCCATACTTTACTGCTTTGCTACACGATCGGCCGGCTGCGCTGACAAGCAAAAAAGACTATTGCTCCCTCCGATCTTCGACCGTTTATCTATTTATTACTAAGGACCGGCTATCGTCAGTATATACCGCGGCGGCGCTCGGCTACATCCGCTCTATCAGCTCGCCGCGCCATCGATGCACTGATCGAAAGACGAGGCAAGAGGCTCTCGACCACTATAGCTAGTATAGCTAGTAGGTCGAGTCGTTGCAATGGGCGGCCCGCGCAGCGGCGGTGGCGCTGCTTCGACGTCCAAAAAACGTGATCGCGAACCTGCCGCCGACTCCCACTCACGACCCCATCCCAGCGATGACCATCGCCGAGACGCTGGTTCGTCGCCGCACGCCCACGGCCCAGGTCCCGGTGGCACCAGCTCCAACTTCCGCAATGTCAGCGCCTGCAATCGCTGTCGTCACCGCAAGAACCGCTGCGACCAGCAACTTCCTCGCTGCTCGGCGTGTGTCAAGGCTGGCATCACCGAGTGTGTGGGCTTCGACCCGGTCAGCAAACGCGAAATTCCACGGAGCTATGTCTACTTTCTCGAGACTCGTGTAAGAGGTCTGGAGGAGCTCGTCAAGCAATTAGGCGGCACGGTGCCTCCAGTTGAAGGCCACTTCGCTGTGGACGAGAGCATCAAGCCTGGCATCAACGTGCCCTTCCCTGTCCTCGAAGGCGAGGGCCAAGGGCGGAAGAAAGCTACCGCGGCGTCGAAAAACGATGCCGTGACAGGCGGTCAAGCCACTGTTGATCCTACCATCGACCCAAACCTGGAGGCAGGTGATGAGAAGGTCGACAAGCTGGTCAATAATCTCGGCAATGTCTCTGTACAAGGTACATCAGACGCCAGGGCTCTTGGATCTGCGTCTGGCATCTCGTTCGCGAGGGTCGTCTTTGCGGCCGTCAAGAGCTCGGTACCGCAGCAGACAGGCAGCGAGCGAGCAGCGAGCAAGAAGGCCCTTACTGCGGATGCAGCTAGTGGTGGCGGTAGCACGATGAGAGACTCGTTCTTCGGATTGCACTCAAAGCCCACCATCAAGCCCGCGCCATTCCCAGATATGCAGCTAGGCCGGAAACTGGTCGACCTATATTTCGAGCACACCAACCCTCAGATACCTATCCTGCACCGTGGCGAATTCATGGCACTTTTCGAGCGAGTCTATACCAAATCGGCGAAAGAACGCACACCAAGAGAACTATACCTCCTCAATATTGTCTTTGCCATTGGCAGCGGCATCATCATGGACTCTTCCGGAACCGACAACGCAGCCTACAACGGCCAGGACGAGACGATGGAGGAGTCGCCCAGAACTAAGAGAACAAAGTTGAGTGGTAGTCAACAGTGCCAACCGGAAGAGTACCACTCCTCTGCGATTGTGCATTTGGAAAGTTTCCTTGGCACATCGGCCGCCACTGAAGGTCATGGAGGCGGATTGGAAGAGTTGCAGGCAGTATTACTACTTGCTGGGCTTGCATTACTCAGGCCAGTTGCTCCTGGCTTGTGGTACATTATTGGCGTTGCATTACGACTGAGCGTTGACCTCGGGTTACACGTTGAAGACGGTGATCCTGATCTCGACACGCTGGATGTTAAGATGGAGACAGGAAGGGCTGCCTCTTCTTCTCGCCTGGGACGTCGGCAGTGGACTAGGGATTTAAGACGGCGACTCTGGTGGTGCGTCTACTCGCTGGACCGTCTCGTATCGGTTTGCGTTGGACGACCGTTCGGCATTACGGACCAAGTCATTACCACCGAGTTTCCATCGCTACTTGACGACCGAGATATCACGACTTCCGGCTTCCTGAGGCCGTCACTGGAATACAGCCCACCAACATCAAAGCTGGTGACCCATCATTACTTTCGCCTACGCCTCCTCCAATCCGAAATCCTCCAAGTCTTACAGTATCGCCAGGCTCAACAGACACGTCTACAGGGTGCGAACCAGGGCAACCAGTACATGCACACCGCATTGCCATCGCCTTTCTTACAGCATTTCCATTCATTCCGAGACTGGCGCGCAGATGTAGACCATCGCCTCCGTGAGTGGAAAGCAGAAGCGCCGACGCAGCCTGAGACAGGGGTGAGCTTCAATCCATTGTTCTTCGATTTGAACTACTGGCAAGGCGTCATCATGCTGTATAGACAAGCTCTTGCCGTGCCTGCACCACTGGCAGAAGAATTGAGTGCTTCAACAGGCGAGGATGTGCAGAGCCCTAGCGCATTACACAAAGAGCTAGAGGAAGATGAGCAAGTGGTGTTCATGAAAGTGGCCCAGGCAGGACAGACAGTGCTCAAGCTGTACCGACAGTTGCATCGTCTGCGATTGGTCAACTATACATTTTTGGCAACGCACCATCTCTTCATGAGTGGTAAGGTTCCTCCTCTCATAAGAAGCTGAACGAGAAGGCTGACGAATTTGCAGGCATATCATTCCTCTACGCGCTATGGCACAGCCCGATGGTACGATCGCATTTGACACTGGACGATGTCGACTTCACAATACTGGCAGCAACGTCGGTCCTTGCAGACCTCATTCCAAACTGCCCACCTGCAGAGGCTTGTCGCGACGCCTTCACACGCATGGCCAAGGCCACGATCTCCATGTGCATGTCGACGACGGGCTTCGGAGTGGCCTCCTCTCTGGGCTCCCAGGCACTAGACAGTCCCGTCAGCTACGTCAGTCCCGGCCAGCTGTCAAACGACAACTCATATGACAACGGCGGCGGGTATGTAGATGTAGGCGCTGAGATGTCTCGTAGGGCAGATCCCGACGGCGAACGAAGGCAGCTTCCGAAATTCGACATGAACCTCAAGGATCTCTTCTCGGATATCGAGCTGCAGGCTCGTCCGCAGTCATTTTTCCCGCAAATGAGCGCGGGAACGGGCAATTCGCAACAACAAAAACAACAGCAGCAGCAGCAGCAGCGACGTCAAGAGCCGGCACCTTTCACAGGCCAGACATACGCCATCCCTTCAACGCCCGAAACATCCTCAGGCACAGCAGCGTCACCAATCCAGTACCAGCAACAACTTCCCGGCCTACGACAGCAACAGCAGCAGCAGCAGCAGACTGCATACAACTACCAACCTCTCTCCCAAACCATTAGCCAACAACCACCGGACTTTGCCTTCGACACCCTCGACTTCCTCGACACTTTCCCCACCGCAGACTCGAACATCAACGGCAACGCTTCGGCGAATAACGGCAACAGCAGTACCGGTAACAACAACAACAACCTCTGGCCAAACGCTGAGCTGGATCTTGGGTTTGGCACTGGCGGGTTGGCCGGCTGGGAGGAGGGAGGCAGCATGGAAGGCGTTGGAGCCGGAGGAGGTGGGCCGGATCTGTTCGATGGCTTCTTCTTTGGGAGTGGAGGGACAGGTGGTGGAGGAGGGACTTATGGAGGGCAATTTTGATTGCCTGTCAATCGTGTGGAGAACTTGAATTGCATACATCGAAGCCAAGCTTTGGATTATTCCTTGCCGATGAAGAGGGCAACAAATCAAAAAAAAAAAAATGAAGACAAGACGGGAGAAATGGAAATGGAAGTGGAATCTCCTCAACCGTCTGGTTTACGGAATATCTTCTCATTTACGGAAAGGAAAAGGGAAGGAAGGAAAAAGGACAAACACTCTGCTCTGCTCTACTCAAGCACTGCTGCCGGCGCATAGCGCTTGTACGTTTGTGTGTGTACGCATACACATACACGCATGCGTCTCAGCATCGACGACCATGCATGCATATACCATACCGTACCATGAAGAATCTTTAATGGCCGATGTTTCTAAAAACCCGCCATTTTCTTGTTCTTCTCCCTACACGTTGTGCTTCGTCGACTTTTGGCAATTTCGTATTCATCTCAAGTTTGCTTTGTTCGGCTACGCAGGATTGGTTATTCGAGATTTGGGATCAGGGCTTGCTTGATCATGAGATGATGCATGGAGAAGAAACGGACAGCTGGATTCTGCAGCGCTTCTTGACTTTCACGGAACTTCCCACTTTGACGAGTCTCCGCGCTAATACCCTGGCCCGTCGGAGAGTCACGCAATGATACCTACCTCGACAAGACAACGTGGACATGTCGAACCATAACAGGAACCCTCATCGTTCCCTCGACAACATCCTGCCTTTCCGACCCTCATTTCCATGCATTATTGCTTCATTATGCTAAATAGATGAAACGGATTATCGCGATAAGTACACGAGCGAACGCTTCAAAAACCATGCACGGAAAATCTAGGCCCTCGCCTCCCTCCTCGGATCCCGCTCTAGAACCAACCAGTAGAAAACCCCTCCTCTCCTCCTCTCCAAGCTCCAAGCACGCGGCGCCGTTGCCTGAAACGGTCATGGGGAAGCGTGGCACCGTTGAACTCTGCTACGGCCTTAACCTACCTAACTGACACTACCGGCAGACATTATTGTTGTGCGGAAATCGGAAGCGAACTGGTGTTGAATGCGCGCGCGTAAATTTTGTGTTTTGTGCGACTAAGGGGATGCGATGCGGTGGTGAGCTGGCGTTTTGGAGCAAGGGACTGACCCTTGGACTGAGTAGTGATTGCGACTGGCTGGTTTGCCCTCGCTCTCGTGCACTGCAGACAGCCGAGGCGACTCTGGCGAGTAGCAAGCGAGGTCGAAAAGGCTTATCTCGTTTGGTGTGCGGAGGTGGAGTAGGATTGTTATTGATAGCTGCTGTAGGTAGGTACCTTACGGATAAGTCGAGGTCCAACCTCCAAGGGTCGCGGGGGGCCGGTCGGGTGAGATGACGAGAAGAAAGTCTTTGTGTATGTACAAAGGGAAGGAACGGACGAGTGAAGTGAAGTACTGCTACAGTCCAACATGTGACCAACATCACTACATGTATCTTTTGATCCATGGACGATCCAGACGAGTGTTATCACATGACGAGAGATAACGGTTAATAAACGACCCTTGTTATCGTGACTATCGGGCTGACGCGATGGCGCAGCGCAGCCCTCGGCGACGCCCTGTTGGTGGAACGGCATCCTTCACCCGTGTGAGGACGCGATGCTGATATGCCGCCTTTGTCTGTCTACACTCTACTCTACCTGTGCCCAGTCCGCCTGTCTTCCCACCTGTCTTCCTCGACCACCCGGTATCCACCATCCGACGACGACGCGATGCCATACCCGTACCAAGAGCACTCGCGACTCCACCTCCACCTCTGCAGCAAGCATACACTCACCGCCAGCAAGACATACCGCACTCTCCGGAGAATCTCAGCTCCCGCAGCTCGGCCTCTGGCCTGAGCTTGCGCAAGGCCTCTAAAGAAGCATAAACATGTCCTCCATCCTCGAGTCTCGCGCCATTTGGTCCAGCACTCCACCCGACCGCCGGACTCGCCTCGCAGACCACCCGACACTTCTCTACAGCTGGTGGGCAACATGTTTTGCTGCCGTCGTCATCCTCACGCGCCTGTGCGGCAGGAAGACCAGGAGCAACAAGCTGTTCCGGGAAGATTGGATCATGTTCCTCGCTCTGGTCCCGCTTTTTGCGCGCATGGCTTGTGTGCACATAGTTTTGGTCTACGGCACCAACAACGTCACCACCAACGGCGTCGACTACACTGCTCAGGAAATCAGGAACCGTGAACTGGGCTCTAAATTGGTTCTGGCTGCCCGCATCTTCTACGCCCTGTTCATCTGGATGAGCAAATGGACCGTTTCCGAATTCCTCAAGCGGATCACGATCCACCTGTGGCGTACCAGCTACGAATTTGTCTTGCACTGTATTCGCGTCTTTCTCGTGGCGACTTTTATTGCAGTTGTTATTGCCACTCTTGCTGAATGTCAGCCGTTCAGTCACTACTGGCAGGTTGTTCCCGATCCTGGTCCGCAATGTCGACAGAATTATGCGCAGCTCATCACGATGGGCACGGCCGATATCATTACTGACATTTTGCTCATTGCATTTCCGATACCAATCGTCCTTCGATCTGGTCAGAATTGGAAACGGAAGCTCCAGCTAGCATCACTGTTCAGCACTTCCATTGCCTTGATCATCATCACGGGTATGCGCGTGCCCGAGGTCATCTCCAACCTCGGTCGACAGCAGTACCGCACTGTCTGGGCGTCTTCGGAGATCTTGGCCTCTGCTTTTGTGTCCAATATAGTAGTCATTGGTTCTTTCCTTCGCGACAAAGGCACGAAGAAGAACAAATGGAAATCTACCAGCGTTTCAGACTCGATCGACCGTGCATCGCAGCGACGTCCAACAATGGCGCCATCGACTGGCAGTGAGGAAGATCTATTCCGCAATCTTGGCTGTCGAATGCCCGATTATCTTCAAGACAATCCTTTACCTGTATCTCGTCCAGCTCCTGTCGTGTTACCAAGCTCAGGCTCGCTCTTCGCGGACAAGGATCGACGTGTCGACACTCCTGGACTAGAAGCTGTCGAGGACAGCGATGGTGATGTCAGTCCGGGACATCGGTCACTACACAACTATCCCCTACCATCACCTTCGCCATCTACCGGCACCGGCACTAGTCCGAGGAAGAACGTTTCGTTCTTCGATGTCGGTGGTCTCTTGGAGAACGGCTCGACAGGCACCCCTTCTCCATCAATAACCCACTCACGTTCGGTGACCATAGTCAGTAGCGGCGCCTCACATACGATTGCCACGGATTTCGCAACTTCAATGCATACCCCGCCACAGTCCAGACGCAGCTCGAGGGCCTTCTTGTCAGACATGGGCGCAATCCTGACACCGTCAACAAGCCGAAGCGACAATTCAGTCTACGCGCAACCCAACACTGGCTATGTCCGTCGAAGCTCTCTCCCAAACAGTCGACTCCGCAACGCCGCACCACCGACAGGCGTTTTGGGCCCCATGTTAGAACGGCAAGAGACGCAGATATCGCTGCAGGATGCCGGCGGATTGCTCTCGTCCTCCTCGCCCGTAGCATCACAGAACAACGTGCAGTACGCGGGCCAACCCCAAGAACTCCGCGACGACGATGACGAAAGCAGCGATAATTTCGACCTCACGAGTTCCCACACGAGCAATAATACCAGAAGCACAAGATTGCAAGACCTCGGCAGCTTCTTGGCTTCCAATAGACGAACAGACCTCGACAGCAACAACAACAACAACATAGAGATGCGACGATTCGACGTACGCGACACACGGCTGCGGGGACCACCTGCGCCTGCTAGGACCCAACGGAGGTCTTCCAATAACAACAACAACAACAGAAGATCAGCCTCGAGTCCCATCGCAGGCTACGAAAGCATGAATCTCCACGATCCAGGCGGATTGCTCAGGCGTTGAACGGGGTTTGCAAGTCTTGTCTTGTTTTGCTTTATCACATACGGACGCGCGAGATAAGTCTCAGGGTCTTTTTTGATTTTGATTTTGATTTTGAGCTTTTCATGTTAACTTTCCATGGTTGGATGTATGGTTTTTTCCTTTTCAGCGATGATGATGACAGCGGACGGGCGGGCGTTTATGCTTTCTTTGTCTTTTCATTTCACTTTTGTCAATTGTGTGATACCCAGGTCTTTTCTTCCTTGCCTTTCCTTTCCTTCTCATTGTTTCGCGAGCATGGGTCTGAATAGTGTCACTTGTGTGTGTAGCCGGGTCTCTTACATACGTGTAGTAGCATGCCTGTACTCTCGTGAGATTTCTGATACCTAGCAGTACATACATACATGAAGAACTTTCTCGTTTCCGTTCTTCTTCCTTCTTCCCTTCATCAATCAATCAAGTCGACGAGGGTTCTCATCGGTGTCACCATGCCTTGCCGTTTCTTTTGGCCCGAATGTCTTTCCTAGACATTTCTCCATGGACCGTCCAAGTGAAGCTAACCCAGCCGCTGCTGCTGCGTTTGCTTTTCCAGTTGGGACGCGCGCGCGCTCCTGGTCCTTCTTCATCGGTGCTTCTGTTTCCTCTCCAATCCTTGTTGGTATACCTGGCGACGAGCCTGGGTGGGTGGTGCATTCCTTGCCGTGGCTGCCTCGCGAGCGACCTTTCTCCCCCCCCTCCGAGTCGCTGCGCAGTCGTGACGTTCGAAAGCTCGTCGAGTGAGTCGAGCTGCAGACGACTTTTCCTGCCAAGTCCGTTGCTCCTGAGCAGTCCGTCGTCGTCGTCGTAGTAAGTTCAGTGCGTTTCCTCAAAAGGCAGGATGTCGCAAAAAAAGATTCCAATCGTCCCTTTCCCAGTCCCAGCCTTTCAATCGACCGGCACAACCTCGTTGACAGCCACGGCCAACCTCTCGCCACCCTTGCCACCGACAATCTCGATGGCAGAATCCAAACTCTCAGCACCACCGCCGCTACCGCCATCGCCACCGCCACCATCAGCATTGAGATCCAACTTGGCCGCGGCGTCCAGGCTCGCCAGCTGCAGCGAGTTCATGCACCGCATCATCTCCTCCACCCACAGCTCCTCCTCGACCTTCAGCCGCTGCTGCTGCTTGGCCATCTTGCTGCGCTTGACGCGCATCATGCCCGGCGTGCCGCCGATCGGCGCCAGAACAGGCGAGATGCGCGGCGACAGCGCCTCGATGCTGGCGGGCGTTGTCGGGGCGGAAAGCACGGCGTCCAGCTCCAGGCACTGGTGAATCAGCTCCTCGATGCCGTTGCGCGTCACGGCGGCTTTGGGCGCGACGCGGTCGAAGTACTCCGGGCCCCAGAGGGCGTCTGCGGCAAGGGCGCGGCGCAGGCTGGCCAGGTAGAAGATGAAGCTCGGCAGCGTGGGGCCGTCGAGCGTGAAGGGGTAGTGCACGTCCGAGAGCAGGCAGGCGGCGTACAGCAGGCGGATGGTGAATTCAGAGTCCAGCGTGTGCGCCACGACGCAGCCCGGGCAGCCGCGCGTGTAGGACCAGTCGCGCTCGCGGTCCAGGAAGCACTGCAGCCAGAGGAAGGCGGCGCGCGCGGACGATGTGTAGGCGTATTCGTGGTCGGCCGGGTTGGCGGAGCGGGTGAAATGATAGGCTGTTGATTCGGCTTTGTCGTAGAGTTCGATCACGGGGACGAGCAGGGCGTGCAGGATGTCGCGGTGAAGGATGTGTTGGGGGGTTTCCGAGGGGTCGTTGTGGGTTTCGCAGAAGCTGGGGGATTTGGTGTTAGTTTCAATCTTCATTCCTTTTGTTTTTGTTTTCAAAAGGTGTGGTTTCGTTGGACTCACTCGTAATTGTAGTGTTCGGCGAGGTGATCGCGAAGGATGGCAAACCCACCGCTTTGGGCGAGAGTCTCCACGTCTTCGGGGGTGATTTTGAATGGAGACCCGTGGGGCTGTGAGTAATTCGATGGAGTTGTATGGAGATGCATGGCGGAGGGCATCGTCGTGGCAGTAGTAGTGGTGGTAGTGCGATTGGGATCAGGATTATTGTGGTTCGCAGACTGCTGCGGCGTGGGGAGAGCGTCCACAACTCTTCGGTCCATCCTCGATCAGACGTTGGTGGGCATTCCTCTCTCTAGTAGTAGTCACCGAGTCGCTATGGTCCTGGGCAAAAACCTAGGCAGAGGCGAGGTTGGCGAAGTAAGACCGAACGCGGCTCTTCTCGACCCTGAGTGTGTTGTCGGAGAGTCGGTAGGTGGTGCGTAGTGTAAGGAGTGGGTCAGAAGGCCCTGTGAGTGTTTGTCGCGCCGGCACGAGACGGGGCTAGACGGCACCAGTGAATAGTGCTACGAAGGGAGGTAGGTGTAGAAGAAAAAAGATATGAGTAAGATGTGGCAAGGTTGGTCAAGTTACTGGAACGAAGAGTAGTAGCGAGCAGTCTGGTAGCAGCAGTACTACAGCAATACCTATCGTGGACTACCTCGATACCACAGACGGGGAGACTCATTTCCTTTCATATCTCCCTCACTTACTCCTCACTTACTCTCGCGCGTGCTTGCAAGCGTAGCTGCTACTAGCTGCTGACCAGGTCGCCGGGCGCTAATAATCTTGGGCGCAAGCGCCTTAATTGTTCGCAGTAAGCTTAACAGCCAGCCCGCGCGGCCGTCATGTGCCTACATGCCTATGCCCATGCCCATGCCCATGTTACTTACAGTAGTAGCATGTAGCACATCCGTCGGTTTATACGGCTGTCTCATCCGACGCCTCCGGTCCATGGTCTGGTCTTGTTAGAGATTGATCACTTGGTAGAGAGGGTAAGAGACTGATCGAAGGCACCGCCCGGCAGACTTTACTGGCAAGACATGTTATCATGACCGACACTGGACAACTGACAATCGCGGCAGAGATAGTGGTACTAGTCACTACTACTGTACACTGTATCGTCGGAAAGTACCACGAGAACCGATATCTGAACCGCCAGCCATATATCGGCATGTGAAGGAGGGGCGACGCTGGTCACCATGTTGCAATTGCAAGGTGCTATCTCGGCGGTACACGTGCGTATGGCGATGGCGATGTGCGATGCGATTGTGGGATGGAGACGGAGAAGCACAGAACGGACGCTACTCTTTGGATCTGGCGGTGGCGGGCTCCCCCCCAAGATTGCCATGGAGCGATTCTGGAAGGCCCATCCGCCACTTGGGCAGAGTCAATCAAGTGGACGCTGCGGACCCTCCAATCGCGGTAACTTGATGAAGAAATGATGCCCCGGCAGTGGGTTCCGCGAGCCGGCAAGCCTTGGATTGATTGATTCAGTACAGTATTGCAGACCTTACCTAGCTTCTGCATGCGCGTGCAAAGAGGCGGTGGAAGGATCGCTACCAGGACTGATAGATATGGACATGGTAAAGAGAGGATGACGGGTGAGACATGACAACACACGCGAGACAGAAGGGAAGAAGATCTCGGTTTTCGGTGGCTACCCCGGTGGAGGGCACGCGATTTGCAATAAATCACACCACCGTCTCGGCAGTCATGCCTTACTGACATGTGCGAGTGCTCAGGGAAGGGTATACGTACCACATCACATCATCTTGTGTAGGGACGGTGGGAATGTCGTCTTCACCGCATCTCTGCAGAGTATTGATTTTCGTCGGAGCTCCGCCATGTTGCATGTTGCTTGCCTGTCGCCCCAGTCGTTTCCTGTGACAACGTACATGACATGGCATGCAAGATACCCATGCTATGCACTAACCGATCACCAACATGACAACAACAACAAGCCGTGTGCAAGTACAGTAGTGCGCCTCCGTGGACAGCCGACGTCTCGACAATCTAGACCGGTCGCAGCAGGAAAAAACAATCGTCGTTTCACCCGCTCCGAAGCCGTGCGTGCGTGCTAACTTGCCAACTCAGCAAAGCCCTACCTCGGGTTGGATGATTTTCGGTTCCTTCGGAAGAGGTTGATTGTCGCCTATCGCCGTCGTCCTGTGCTGTGCTATGCGCTGTAGCCTGTAGGTATTCTCATGACCTGGACTAGCACAGCATAGCATAGCACATCACAGCACATCGACATGTACACAACTGTTTGTTTCACGTACCAGATGATCTTACATACATCTAGACAAGCAGCAGCAGCAGTGAGAAGACATTCAGAAGCATCCGTACCGACTCCTTTCCCAAAGTCTAGACTTTTCACTTGGCTTTCCTCTCCGCGGAGCAAATATAGTACAAGCAGGTACCCTAATTCTTCATCACTACGCTACTCTCTCTCACATCTCTCTCTCCAAGTTCCAGTTGACAATTGGCGGAAGCAGCCAAGAACCTCATCTTAAAAAAGGAAGAAAAAGGTTGGAAAACGAACAGGTTCCCTCCACGCCACCAAGAAAACGCCATCCCGAAACCATCGTCCCATCTCCCATTTTCCCACTCTCCCCCTCCCCCAGCTTTCATCGGCACAGCAATGCGTGTGAACGGTATGGTGGCTTCGTGGCTTACATGCTACGCACCTACAGTACAGTACTGGTACTACAAGTTACCAATACCGCCACGTTTTCCATCTTTTCGCGCCAACGAGACAATTAGCCGCTCGCCCACGCCCACGTCGTGCTCTTCTTGAAGCTGACAGACAGCATGGCAAACCCGTGGCAAAGCATGGGATGGCACCGAACGACTGGAGCCGATGTCAGGCCTGTTACTTTGTATGCATGTCCATCCTAACCGTCCTCGTGTGTGGTGTAGAAGTACAAGGTAGGGTTGTTTAGACGCCGGTACGCCTTTTCTGGAGTCGCCGGCTTGGGTTCCTGTTGGTTGGGGGTAAATTGGTCGCTGATGGTGTGTGTATGTATGTAGTACCGGCAGCAGCAGCAGCACATGTAAGGCAAGGCATGTAAGACGGGATTCTCGACAATCTATACTGTAGTTACTGCCAAGGTGAAGTACCTACATTTATATTACCGCCTGCTGACCCGGCGGGTGGTTTGCTAGCCAAGCGAGCGGTAAAGTTGATGGGCATTGATGATTATTGCTGTTCGTCTGGACTGGAAGAATCACGACTGGACGCGTGGCGTTTTGGTCCGGGTAATGTTTGATGGTGGGTTGAAGGATAGTAATAACGTCCGTTGACTTGAGAGGTATGGTCGGGTCTAGAGTGTACGGGTCGTTTCTCTGTGGAGCTTGATGTGTTCAACCGGATGGCGATCCACGTGTTCGTCAAACCATGGGACTGAGTGTTGCATTGCATGTTCGTGGCCAGTGGTGAAACGAGCGTTCATTTGATGGCAGACTTAAGGTACGGAGCAAGAGCTGGCGATGAACCAAAGTACTTACATCTACTAGGTCATGAGGTCTCGCCATTTTGGTCCTACGGCTGCTGCTGTTCCGAATGGTTATGTATAATAACATAGCTATATGTCTCAATCTGTCAAATAGGTACCAAACTCCTGCGATGGTCATTGAAGTCCCGTCTCTTTCCATGCTGTACTGTATTATTATTCAATCACCCGGAGAGTCCGCATACCAGTTCCACAGTCCATCCACAAAGCATCGGGTATCCACACACGCACACACATCATTCGTAACTCATGAGCCCATTTCCCATCAAACCGTCATTTCATCCGCCCGAAAGCCTTCTTCCAACTTTTAGACACAGAACCCGAAAAACTCCCCACCCTCACCCTCTCCCTAGGAACATCCGGCGCCTCTGCCGCATCACCATCACCCTCACCCTCATCCTCTCCCTCTCCATCCACTCCCCCAAACCCATACCCTCTCCCCTGCGAAAGCGCACTCCCCCTCCCATCCCGCTGCGCAAGCCCCATCAAACAACTCTGCACCCTCTCCCGCTCCCTTTTCACACCATCATCACCACCACCACCACCACCACCATTGACTCCACCAGAAACGCCCCCATCATAGAACCCCTCCTCACCCTCAGCATCCCACACCCGCCCAGCACAACACAGCTTCCTCGCACCCCCATTCCCCTCCGCCTCCAGCACGACCTGCACGACGTCGCGCACCTGCTGCGCCGTAGGCCGGACCGTGCCGTTCTGTGCCAGCATGCGCTTGCACAGGCGCAGCAGCTCGGGCACGCAGCGGAAGACCGCTTCGGGGCGTTTGCTGCTTTCCGCTCGCAGGTGGGAGAGCCAGGCGTCTAGGCGCGAGGGGTCGAGGGCGTGGAAGGAGGCGTCCGGGCGGGGTTTGGCTGCTCTTGATGAGCGGGTTTGTTGGGGTGGGCTGTTGTTGCTGTTGCTGTTGCTGTAGATGAAGGTGTTGGAGCTGGCTAGGTTGCCGGGCTGGGATGTGTAAGAGTGCATCGGGGTTGAGCATTGAGAGCGGAACTTGACGAAGTCGGTTGTTTTGCCGCGCAGGAGGAAGGTGAGGAGGTCGAGGTAGATGCAGGCGAGGGAGAAGATGTCGGACATTTCGGGCGTGGAGACGGGTAGGTCGCGGAGTGTGGATGGGTCGAGCACGGTTGGTTTCGGCAGGACGCGAGAGGTGATTGTGCTTGTTGGCGAGGGCGGAAGGTGGATGGACGGCGCGAATGGCGAGCTAGGCGTGCTCAGGTGGCGAGAGAAGTTGCGGAATGGCGAGATGGTGCTTGCTAGGGATGTGATGCTGTTGCTTCGGCGGGAGAAGGACGGGGTTACTGGGGTGGTGTTGGCGGTTGTGCAAAAGCTATTGCTCCTTGTGCTGCTGTCGCCCGTAGAGGATGATGAATTGGAAGAGGACGAACTTGTGCCACTGCTCATCTTGCGGATTCTCGAAAAGGCACCTTTGCTGCTGATGGGAGGGCTGGACACTACAATGTTGGACTCGCGGCAGATCTGCGACTCTGGCGCGGCGTAATCGTACGCCTCTAATCTACTTGCCTTTTTGCCTTGCTGGAAAGTGCGCAGGCTGCCGACTTCTGCAAAAGCTATGCGGTTGCTATGATCGATCAGGATGTTGGAGGGCCGAATGGCTGTGTGGGCATTTCCACGGCTGTGCATGTAGGCTAGTGCATCTGCAAGACAATGCATCCATTCGAGCAGAATCGTCGGACGTTCATGCAGAGGAACGCGGACGAACTGCATCGGAGTGCGGTGGTCGATGAAGGTACGGAGCGTGTGTTCCGAAACGAAGTCCGAGAGTACATAGCCCGAGTCTTCGGAAGTATATGACGCCCAGGCGCTGGCCAGGTGCTCATGGCGAAATGACTGAGCTTTGCGGAGGTCTTTCAGGAATGCCTTGTGATGGCTCCGACCCGTCTCTTTGTCGTTCAAGGGAAACTTTCGCCGCACGAAGATCTCATCAGGTCGTTCCGGGAAATGCACGCGATCCCACGCCTGTAGACTAACGGCTGGCGGAAGTGTGTTGACATACTCCATCGGAATATGTTCCTTGGGCCCGTAGTCGATGTGCGCTCCCCGCTGCAATTCGCGCAGGAGATACACGAATTGCATGTCGTAAAATTTCTTGTTTAGCGCCTCATCCTCCTCGTACGCCAGCTCCAGACTGTGTACGTTTTCCAGAGGTACGGGCAGGTCATCGTCGTCCCACGAATCATCGATGCAACCGAAAATCTGGTCAGGCACGCCGATCTCCGTCAAGATCAAGAAGAGCCGTTTCGCTCGTTCGAGGATCCATTCCATGTATGTGTCGTCGGTCAGTCCTTCGCCGAATGCGAGTGGCCGATCGAGAAACCCGCGTTCTTCGCCGCGCAGCTTCGACACGACGAAGGCTCTGGTAACTTTCGCATCGATGCGATCATCAGTCCACCAAAGTTGTTTGAGCGCAGCATGGGGCGTGACGAGAGAATGTCCTCCGTAGCCGTAGATGTAGGCATTGAGAGCGACTTGACCAGCTGTGGGCGCGACCTGGGCGATTCCGCGCGTACCCATGATCTCAAGCGGACTGGTAAGACCCCTGCGTTACAGGTCGCTGTATGGTACAGAGCGCGGGTGGTGAATGGCTGCTGGTCTCTATTGGGTTGCCTGTTTGAGATTGGGGCTAGTCGTTGGTCGTGTGGTGTGGTGTCCTGGGTTCTGTGCGAAGGGATAGGAGAAGGATGTGCTATGTGGAGCGCGGTGAGTCTGTTACTTTGATTACGGGTGCAGTGAAGCGTTGCAACGACGCGAGAAATCGGGGAGGGGAGTGGGGAGGACGGCGACAGGATAGACGATCACAGGATCGGGATCCCTACCTACAACACATGAGGGTACTACATTGGTGGGCGCAAAAGTGATGGAGCGAGGCCCCAGGATGCCAGACTCTTCTCGTGGACCTAGCATCGCCGCGAAAATGCAGGCATGCGGCGATGCCATGTGCAGCCAGAGACCGCAATCGCGCCCGGCACGGCTGGAATGCAAGGCCGCACACCTGGAGTGCGGCATACCAAGCGCATGCGAGCTGTCGCAAGCAGAAGCTGAAGAGGTGGCACTGCCGTCGCACAGCAGACGGTTTGTGACATGCGCTGCACGCTGGGCCCGGCCCAGCAACTCGTTTTCCGTGGACTCTTCGCTTCGGGGAGCGGAAAGAAACTCGATCGATGGGACGGCATGAGGGCGCTGGCAGTATCCATTGCCCGGCTGCGCGATTTTGTCTTCTTCTTTGCGGTGTCGCAAATAAGTCGAAGGGAAGTCAGTTGGACGTCTGTATCTTACATCCAGGTGTCAACGCCAGCATCACGATCTTGGCGGGATTGTGGGTCTTGCAAATCGATGGTTGACCGGGCTGAAGACTGAAGTGCGTCTACGGCGTAATTCGCTAACTCATTACTGAACGATAGGCTTGCTGTGCGATCGCTACATAAATTCATTGTTACCCTGTCCCTTGGTCGAGCCCGGCCAATGGTTCGGATGCGGGTCCCTGCGTTGTCGGCCGGCTGCATGCAGACGGGGAGCCAGCCTCCCTCAAGGCGGTGTAGTGGGACAGTAGGGCGAAGAGGTTGGTATCATTTGCTGGTCGGTGTTATGATGGCAGATTACCTAGGTAGCAAGCAGGAAAGTAATGCATCTGCACCGACAAGCGCGCGGCTTCATTATAGATTTCCACCAGTCCGTTATTCGTCCCAAAGACTCCTCAGACGGGTTAAGACTCTTCTAAGCGGGATGCAAGCTCCCTTGCTCATGACCGTCGCTCCGTCCGGCTCCGTCTTTTCATCCTGCTCACTTCGCTGCAGTACGTCTTCCACTTTCTTGTGAGCCATCTTTAGCAAGCTCGGCCCGACTGGCGTCATGTAAAGCCACCTGATTTCTTCACTCAGTCCTTGTATGCCCGGCAGGGTAGTGCCCTCTTTGACAGCTACAATAGCGGATATCAAGAAACTGCACGAGCGCAAGAAAGTCCGCTCATTGTACAGTGCGCTGGGCCTCTTGCTCGACTCCAACCCGGCTAGTGGCTCGTATCCGGCTTCGTTGAAGTAAGGCTCTGGCACGAGAACAAGCCCCAGTAACGACACGATGACCTGCAGTAAAGTGCTCTTAGCCGGGCTCCAGGCCTCCGCTTGGTCACCATCCCAGGTGCCCAGCAAACTCAAGCAGATCTTGCCGTCCTCGTAAAGGTTAGGATTGACTCTACCCATGCCTCCCATACCAGCCTCGCCAGGCCAAGAGTGGAAGAAAGCCTGCGGCGGTGCTTGCGGATAGTCTGTTGGAAGGTGGAAATCCATGATGAAGGGAGCACGCGCGTACGGCGTCTCTTCTGGTCCTATTATCAAGACGCGGAACAAATCCAAACGCGATTCCCAAGTGCGTACAAATACTCCTTCTGGGAGTGCACCGGGAGACTGCAGGATCTTGTGTTCCTTTTGCGTGCGTTTCATGACTGTTGGGTTGGAGGTTGAAGGTTGATCTCGGTAAGGATGGTCGTCAGGCACGGGAGTCTCAAGGATGGCATAGCTGTCGGGGGCTGTGTCCGACCTTGCTGGATTCGTAATGTCCTTTGGGTCTGTGGGTTGTGGCACGGACTGCCTTTGCTGATCCGGTGCTTTTGAATCATCGTCTTCAGCCGCTTTTCCTTCGTTGGCTTTGTGCGGATCGTTGTCATCATCAGTATCTGATTCCCATTCCTCGTTCTCAACGTCGTCAACGTCCATTGCATCACCATTCTCGTCCTCATAAGTTGCCTGGGGTGCCATTCCGTCCTCGTCGCTTAGCCATTCGTTTTCTGCTGCATCACCAAGTTCGGAGTCTGCCTGCGTGGCTTCCTCATCCCCGGGTAGACCTTCCATCGCATCTGTGTCATCGGAGCGGACCACTACGGTCACATCTTCCCGCCTCACAGCGACGTCTTCAACAACATCCGAAGCGCCCAAGCGGATCAGAAGTCTGCCATCTAGCCAGGTGTCAACCACCTCACCTAGCCAGCTTCCATCGGAAGGGCCTGGTGCGAAGCTCGAGAATAGTTCGGGCGACGTGATGAGTACGATATCACCTCTTCGAACATTCAGTCCACCTGGGCATTCAACATCGTACAGACTTAGTTCCTCGGTCGGACCATCGGCGATCGCAACGACTGTTTCGACAAGCTCTGCTGGGTCTGAAGCGGGTCCAGGATCTGCGAAAGTAGCTGTGGACCTGGAATATATCACGGAGGCTGTAGGGCACCATCTGATCATTGCCATTCGCTCATCGGATTTGACGCATTGGACCACTCCGACCTTTTCAGGAGAGTACAACGAGTTTGTTAACGACATTGGCTTCCACGCCAGTGTATGTGCGATCTCGCCCGGCCATGCTGCATGCAAGTCGTCAATGGCAGCATCAGGAATAAGTTCTACCGCCTTCTCTCGTGTCACAGTCAGATCTTGCCACTGAACGGTAACATCCGCTGAGACTGCCTTGATCTCGAAGACGTTCATGTCATATCCCAACGTGTCTTGCCTGGGAATCCGCACAAGTGTGCCGTGAGAGGTCGATCCATCATACTTTGCAGCGGCTTCACCAAGATCCCGGAAGCGAACGCGTTGGCTGATGCTTGCTTCAATCTCCGAGTAAGACACAGTCATCTCTTGACTGACGCTGGCTGGCCTTTTGCTACGGTCGTAGACTCGAAAATCCATAGATTCCAGTTCGTCGCGTTCTAGCACTTTTGGTGGCTCGGCGTATGCAGGGTTGCCAACGAGTCTCGCCTGCAGCCACATCACTTCGACCGTAGTAGCCCTCGTCGACACCACTGATCCTATCGGAGGCGTGTTCGGGTTGTACCTTCCAAACTTCCAAACGCCAGTACGCAGGTTACCCTTAGTGGTTTTGACAATGTCTCCTGCCCTGGCGACGTCTGGGTGATCACTCAGCAACTCGCATACCTCATCACTGACCTCCACAACACCGTTGTCCGTCAGACGAACGGTAAGAGCGGTCGTCAAGGTCATAACTCGGCCTAGCCAGCCTTTGTAAGTGACCAGGTCGTCCTCTGAGAAGGCTTCCTCGTACATCAGTTCCGAGACTGGAATATCCTCGAGAGGAAGCGGTCGATCCTCGACACGAACCAAAGCGTCTCCTGCATGTTCGAAGGGCAGGAGTGACAGAAGCGAGCCGTTGTTCGAATTCACAACAGCTTTCCCCATGGGTTGGAGAGAACATTTCGTATGAACATTTAGTACCACACCACTCAGTGATTCCTCTGCTCTCCGGTTCACGATGTCGCCGATGAAAAGCGATCGATGCAGCAGTTCAAGTTGTGATTCGGCGATAAGCTCAGTCCGTTCGATGAACACCCAGCGGACATAGACTGTGCCTTTCGGAGGCACACCGTCGAATTTGAATTTTCTGAGCGCTGCAGGTGAGACTGAGTGGTGTTCCAAGATGGGCTCAGCCTCGTCACGCCATGGGTTTGGCATATGGGTGTCGACATCGGTGTGCGTTCTCTCAATGTTTCCCACACTCTGAGGTGAGCCGCCCTTGCGATAGACAAGATCTTCCGTGCACAACACACGGGTTGCCATCGTCTTGATGTAAGATACGCAATGTCAAAGCCCTCAGAGGCGATCCGAGATGTGCTGTGCGAAAGGCTGAACCCAGTGACTGATATTGATGGCGTTGGTGGCGCGAGCGACTGGGGCGTCGTCAATACTGTCGCGGATATTAGTGGCGATGAAGGATGTCCGACTGTTGAGGCCTACTTTTCAACACACTAAAATTGCATACATGTATGTGTGTGCGATGTAGCCGTCGAGGCGAAGTGTTTGTCGTCTTCGAATCACATCGAAAAGTGGAAGCTGGTTCTCGGTAAGTTTTGGATCGTGGAGCCGGCTTCCGATAATCTAGAGCTCCAGACGCCATTGACTTCCTTCCACGGGTCCCTTATTCCATTAACTTCAGCGACGCGCCTCTCTTGAAGGCCGTTCCAGCTCGCTATGGATCCGTTGTACGAGTTGCTCGTGCCCCATGAAGAACAGACTCTAGCCTCTGGACATGGCAAGCCTCTCGCGTCCGCCAGCGATGCCCAAGCAACTACCTATCTGAACCGACTCAGCACCCTATCTCTCTCCGATCTCGCTTCAACAGAGCCTGCCTCACTCCTCCATAGTTCGCAGTCGCATGTCCGCAATTTGCAGGCGCTCTCGAAAAGATCGCACAAAGCTATCATCAGCTCATCGTCTCACCTGGAAAAGCTGCAGGACCTATTGCCTGCGTTCAGCAAGAAGGCCGGACAATTAAAAGATGAACTACCAGGGCTAGAAGATGCAGCTAGTGGGTTTGCAAAGAAATATGATCGTAGCGCGGACAACGAAGTGCTGGACAGGAGAAAGCGCGCCATGCTGCTCTCGAGAAACGTGGACAGAGTATCGGACGTACTGGAGCTTCCGACCTTGCTTTCGTCGACGGTCTCTGCCGCCCAGGCTGGGAGCACTGCTTCAGCTTCGAGTTCAACCACATCCTATGCATCGGCTCTGGACCTGCATGCTCACATCAAACGTCTCACTGGTCTCTACCCAAATTCCGGGCTGATCGCCGACATATCGAGGCAGGCGGAAGCAGAGATCAACGATTTGACTACAATTCTCATCACAACCTTACAAACTCCTACTTTGAAGTTAGCTGCGGCAATGCGAACTGTTGGTTGGCTCAGACGCGTAGCACCCGAGCTCGCGGATGATAGTGCGAAGCCGATTGCCGTTTCGACTCGTTCCTTTGACGTGTCTGCGACGCACAAGCCTAACGACGGGGCTCTGGGATCCTTATTCTTAGTGTGCAGACTCCACGCATTATACAGTATGCTCGAAGCCCTGGAACCTTTACGCGATCTCGCCGATCAAGAAGTAGCGCAGCGTACTTGCCAACAACCTGCAAACCAGACCTCTCAGCAAACGTCTTTTGGTACACAAAGCGAGCGCTATCTGAAACGCTATGTGGAAATTTTCCGCGAGCAAAGCTTCAACATCGTCAGCATGTACAAAAGCGTCTTTCCGCAGGACATGCCAGGTGCTACCGACGGCGGCAAACCTCATGATCAAAACGCAGCGGACCAGCTCCTTCCATTACCTGCGCCGCTTGCTTCTTTCGTCCTTCACCTGGTCGAAATGCTCAAGACCACATTAGAGCAGTATCTGCCCAGTATTACGGACAAATCGGCCCGCGAATCTCTGCTTACGCAAGTGCTCTACTGTGCTGGCAGTCTAGGCCGTCTAGGTGCAGATTTCGGGATGATGATAGCACTGTTGGAAGAAGAAATGGCGCAGAGTAGCAGCGGAGAGTCACCAATAGTAGACGAGCCCGAATGGGCGCAGGTGATGAAGAAGCACCGAGTGCAAGCAGGGCGATTGGAAGTGCTTGCACGCGGTGTAGGCAGCGGTGCAAGGAAAGGGAGCTCTGGTCCTCTATCACCCGATGCCACCGCAGCTGCAGGATGAAGCAGAAGCCTTGATTGTGTTGACACTGGTTAGGAATTGCCGGTGTGCGAAGCATAATTTGGCGCGCATGGCATCCCACCACGAAAGACCTGCGAGGCATATCTTGCAGCCTTGATCGAGTCGCGCCACGCTTAATCAGCCTTTCACATGTCGGAGGAGAGGGTCCGCTTTCCCGAACACGCGATGGCATGGCCGACCGTTTTTTTGGTTTGTTACTTGCAACACTTGAAGCAAGTTCGTAAGACCAGAAGCGAATGGTCACAAGACTTTGCGCACGCCTTGGTGATTTCACCGCAAGCACCCAGCAATCCGTCTGGTACGCTACCTTCGACTGTCGTCCGCTCGAGCCGCTGCGAGCACGGATAGCCGTGTTGTGTCAGCAACACGTTCGAGATGGGCCAGCGTCAAATGTCTCTTCATGATGAGATGACAGCGGAACGGAGGAGGAATCATGGCGGGGGACGCATTGCGGAAAGATTGCAGAGTCACACTGCCGAGCACGGTGTATTGCAGAAGTCAGAGATGGCATGAGCATGCGTGCGTCTGCTACTACATAGCGAGCATGTCGTTGTTCGTTCCCATGCTCGCTGAGCACAGGCTTGGACAGACATACATACACCCATTACCCAAGTGTTTTGAAAACACCTTGACGGGAGATTCCGGACGTGGAAAGCATTGTTGCAAATACCGATTCTTATTTTAGTAGTGATGCGCTGCGCAAGACAAGCAGGCCTCAACCAAGTCATTGCGTGGATGTAAGTTGCCGTTCCCACAAATTTATAGAGTGCATCTGTAATGGGGGCTTGCAAATCTTGGATACAGATATTTTGGCTTTTGACGATTTGCAGACCAGATCTTAGAAAGCTACATGTACACTCTACATCGCACATGTACATGTAGCTAATTTGTGGTCAATAATAATGCAAACCATCGCACGCATGTATAATATGCGAGATGCTTGAGCCGGTGATCGGATATCACGGAAGGCCAGCGTGTCGACGGGCTATATACGATGCTGAGGAATATTGTACGTACTCGTACAATTAGCTATGATTACTGGTACCACTCTGATAGTCAAGTAGGTAGCTAGTATACAACGCTACCCACAAACTCGAAGTGCTATAATTGTCACCGTATACTTTCTTCTCGCCGAGGGAGCTGATTAGCTTGCCTACTGTTGTGTTACTGCAGTACCTTAGTCCGGTCTAGTACCCACGCACGCAGAATCCCCCTCCGCATGTGTGGCTGGTGACTTGGCTTTTTCGACTTTTCCCAAATATAAGGGTCTCTGTCGATCTAGATGCGCTTGACAGCTTCGGTTGCGCTCCGCGCTGCGCCGTTTGTGGGAGTCTCGAACATACTGTAAAGACGGTCACGCGGGCTCTCATTTCTTGGGCTCTGGAAGTCTTCGTTCGGTGTCATGGAGGCATGGGCAGTGCAAAATAGAACATCGTGGAACCTCCATGTCGATACCACTGGGTTCAGGTGTCGCGTTTCTCGGTTGTCCTTTTCTCTCCAAGACCCATGGCGATCTTGGCCAATGACAGGCTCGCAGTCGGGATATGTCATCATCGTAGTGTCGGCAACCGACGATCTGATCCTACCTCGGGCTGGTGGGTTGCTTTTCGCGAGATGTTACTTGAGTCGTGCTGTGAACCCTTCTTTTACGTGGTTACTTACCCTGCTGATCAGTGTTAGAGAGAGATCTACCGACCCGCTCTGCATCCGGCTTGGAATCTATGAGAAGGAAGATGTCTTACGATACGCCACAGTCGTATGTGCATGGGTTTGTATGCAGGTACTTTGCTGTGGTGGTTTGCGGGAAAATTTTCACCGTCCTTCATGCACGTTGAACTTATTCATAGTAAGCAGGCTTCCCACCGTTCTGCAGCGAGCAGTACGTATCTAAAGTACTTGATGTCAGGATGCATGCCAATGGGTGTAAGGCGTGAGAGTTGATGGATTGCAAGGATTGTAGATTGTAGATTGTTGTGGTTGCATTTGTGTTTCGCTGGGCTCGGTCGATGACGCATCGAAAGCACACAAATCAAGAAGATCACTGGTTGGAAGCCGTTTGTTGCCGCATCATCGACTCGCGGCATTGCCGTGTCCAAGTGTTGATGAGCCACACAGCAGTAGCTGAGTCCTTTGCCAAGCGGCTCAAGAATGAGTTGAAGAAGACATGTACAGCGAGGACATGCAGGCCGGCTTCTGGAAGATGGAAGGCGGTAGATGGAAGATTGGGAATCCTCGCTGTCGGAGCCGGGCGGCCTTAAAGTGAAATGTGGCTCAGCAGAGTGTATAGCAGTCGGGCCGAAGGCTAGATGTGGCTAGAGTGAGTGAATCCTTCTTCGATTCGCTGCAAGGTGCGTCAGGGTCTTTTCCAGATCGCGCGGCTGTTTGCTTTTGGTGGCGTAAGTGGTAGGGCTACACGTGCTTGTCTGTGGCTGACGGGCATGAGCGATTGAAAGCGCAGCACTCGTTCGTCGTCGTGCGTTTTCATACCGCCTCGCAATAATGTCGACTTCGCTGGCAACTTTCGCATAGCCTACAGCCTGTGGCTTCGGAGCATGGCCGTGACTGTTCGTCGTAATGGTGACTCGCGCCGAGCGAAGCGTCTCTTGGCGTTCGTTCGTGTGTCTAGGATTGGCTCGTATACCCGACTCAAGCACCCGACTTGAGCGAGGTAGATGCCTCGGTGTCTCTCTGGGGACAAATCAATAGGGACAGGGTACTACCAGCACCGCTCAGATCTGTTTCTATATTTTGATTCCCTGAGAGAAAGCGAGTGAACAAGGGCTCATCTATTATCAATATTGAATACCGCAACGGTACGAAGGTTGCAAAGGTACATAGATCCGAAAGTAGCCCAACGGCGTTTACGGATCATGGACAAAGAAGTGCGTCTGTTGCAAAGAAACACTCTCGCACGCACAATACCTCGGAATCAGTATGCGATATCGCCGGTCTTGCGGGCACTGTATGCGAACAATAATGAATCATAGAATTCCTGTTGACTACGTGTACGCGTATCGATGAGTCTAGCGTCGCAGAAATAGGCTGCCATCATTCGTAAGGTCATATGAGCCAGTCACGCGACCTGTAAGTGAAGACAGGGCACGGATGTCAACGGACTCATACTCGACAGAAGGGGACAAATATGAACGGTGATGGTAGTAGTCTGTCGGCTGAGAGTCGACTACCCACCTGTGCACTGTCGTGACACACAGACAAGTGAAAGTAGATGCCTACAAGGCGGCTGAGTAATAGGGCAGAAGTTTTCCATGTCTGCATAGCACGCAGAATGCCGTTGGGCTGCTTGGAAGTCGGTAGAATGGCAGCAGAGTAGTATGCTACAGTATGCCGAGCCAAGGAGTTATCCACGGATCGGCGGCCAGATGCTACCAAAACGATGGCATCCCTGCAAAAACGTTGCTGTGGCTGTGTAGGTGTGCAGCACTTCTCGGCTCCAACCCAGCATTAGCGCCTCGTGCTGTGATGCTGCTTTGAGGTTCGGGCGACGGTCCTTCCGACGACTTGGATGCGATAATAATACCTAGTACCTGCCGCGGAGACAGACAAGATATTCCCGCTCGCTGTTTGACTGACTTTACTCATCACTCTTACTTCGACTCATAATCACCATCATCATCTCCATTTCCATCAGCAGCGAGCAAACAATTCTTACAAGCCATCAACTCCGCTGTGTTTCCGACGACGCCGCCTTTGCCTCGCCGTGCTGTTTCCTTCCTTCCCCAGAATCGCTGACAAACTTCCTCGGCCTCTCCCGCCCTGGTCCTGCCTGGCTTTCTGGTTGTTCACATTAGAATAAGAATGTCGTCATCATCACCTCTCTGCCATTTTTCCGACTTCAACCAACATCACCGTAACTACGCCCACACCCACCCCTCAATACCTTCCTCGACACCGACACCACAGTACAACCCTCAATCGCACTCAACAACCAACGCTTTCGACAATTCTGCATACCTGCAGGCCTTAGAGTGTTTCCAAGACCAACAACAGCAGCAGTACCTGCAGTCACAGCTGTCCACTACCGACACGTCCTCGAACTGGTCTATGTACCAAGGAGAGCAATCACACTTTCGCAACAGCGCACCGCCTCCTCAGGGCGTAAAGAGAGCTCGCCCACACGAGCGCACACCTTCTGCCTCCACAGTCGCTTCCACAGCACCCGCAAGCCCGTTCTCCTACAACAACTCGTTCCCGCGCGTCGTTCACCCCGAGTGTACACCAAACTCGCCTGCCACAACTTTCTGGGACTTCTCAGGTCCGCAGGCTGACCAATCGGTGTACTCCTTCTCGAAGCATCCATTGAGCCAGACCGACCCGTTTTACCTGAGCGCGCCGGGTTACGTGCCCAGCCGAACTCCACACACACCTGCCGCGCATCTTGCTATGAAAGGATTTGCCATTGATCACCACAACCTAGAAGACCTACCTTTGGAGCTCGCTCATTCATCCCGTCAATCAATGTCGAGCGTCGGGCAGGATTCGCCGGCCACGCCTCGCTCAACGGCAGAGGACACCGAGAACAAGCTAACGAGGACCATCAGCAATGGTGAGACTACGATCCAACTCGGCAAGCAATCGGACGATTACTTACTCTTTGGCAATACAGAATACAGACAGGCGCGCCCAAACGTGCAGCTCCACCGAACCGAATCTGCTGCGTACCAAGACGAGCTCTACAACCCTGCCAACTTTACTGCTGCACCAGCACAGGCTCCTCCTGCCGCTGCTAAATTCCTGACGCCGCACCGCAACCTCATCAACGAACGATTACAAACGGCCAACATCGCAAGATCCGTGTCACCGTCGTCGGCTTCAAGAGAGCGCTCGCCCTTCAGACATGGCTCTCCTCTCGCACCAGCTCAAGATGCGTGGAATTCACCGCGTATGGGCACGCAGGCTGGCATGAGGCAACAGCAGAAGGAGGAGACAGCACAGGCAGAAATGGCACAGCACCGGTCTCAACTACAACGAGAGCCCACCAAAACGATATCGCCGAAGGATGCACTCTTGGATTACACAGACACGGATCAACCGTCGCTTTTCCAGGACACCATACCCGCGGGGTACAAGCAACACTTTGGCGGTACCGAGCAATTCCCTGCAAACTTCTTTAACCAAGGGAATGCATCGTTTATAGGCGATTTGCCTACCAGTCAGCCGAACATGACTAGCTTCCGAGCTACGAACTCAGCTGACGCGCTCTCCGGACTCACCAGTGGCAACCTGAACCTTTCGTCTTCCGTGCAGGGCCAAGGACAAGTCCAGGCAGCTTCTCCTTTCCAGGCAGGACACTATCAGCAAGCCAACAACAGCAACGGCAACAACGCCGTGAACACTTCATATCCTGCACCATCAGTGCCTGAGCCGACACCAGACTTTCCCGCGCACCTCACGTCGATGGAATCCTCCATGAGCGACAACCCTGGTCCTTCGTCACAAGAAGGCAACGGCTTTCTCAATATTCAGCGTCCTGACGACACCCGGGCGAATACTGGAACGTATACTTGCACATACCACGGGTGCACTCAACGTTTCGAGTCACAGCCCGCGCTCCAGCGACACAAGCGTGATTTTCACCGCTCGCAAGCGCATAACAACAGGGACTCTGGTGCCGAATCGGTCGCAGCTTCTGTGTCTCCAAGCTCAACTGGTGCCCGTTCTACCGAATCGCCTGCGCCGTCTGATGTCGACGAGTCGGGAATGACATCTGCAGCGCTTTTAGCCCGGAATTCACAAGCTGGTCCACACAAGTGCAGTCGCATCAACCCCTCGACGGGCAAGCCTTGCAACACTGTATTCTCTCGGCCGTACGACCTTACGAGGCATGAGGATACAATTCACAACAACCGCAAGAAGAAGGTGCAATGTCCTCATTGCCGTGAGGAGAAGACCTTCTCGCGCAACGATGCTCTCACACGACACATGCGTGTTGTGCATCCCGAGGCTGATCTCTATGGCAAGAGGGGGCGCGACTGAGCATGTGTGGCGATTGTTTTGGTCTAGCCAAGGTCATACGACGCGCATTACGTGCTACCAGCCCTCTTCGTCAGCCTTACGGAGCTGCTTAACGACGATGTCAAACGCGCGTCACACCCGGCGACTAAGCACATTTTGCCTCGACACCTTTTCCGCGGCACTGCAGTGAGTGGCGCAAGGTACCAGACTGTCTGATGCCTGGCGAAACACGAATCTGTCTCTTGGTGCTTACGCAACTGACTACGACTCCTACGAAATTCACTACACGGCTGGAAATTTTCACAACTGCCACACAACGAATAGAAGCATGAAACTTGGTGCGAAGACTTTTCAGCATATGCAGCTGGCTCGACTGGCTCGAGCCTTGCACGGAACGGATGTTTTGCGTTTTCGCTACTATTTTGACATTTCTTTCTTTCTTTCTAATGTATCAACGTCGTCGCGATTTCCTTTTGGGTCTCTGTCGAGTGTACAGCTTCGATTCACCCGCCCGTTTTTCCCACTTTGTTCTTCGCATCCTAGATGTTTCCAGCGATTTCCCGTTTCTTTTGGTACGTTTTTGCTCACACGCAACGATGCAGCGGGCGTGGGAACAAGGGACAAGGGAATCTGCGATCGAATGCATATTCAAAAGGGTCTTTGGTCAGCGGTGTGTCTCTAAATAAGTTGCCTTGTGTACATTAAAACTGCAGCTATCATGCAATCCTCTCGAGATCAAACCCACCACCGTCCTTGGTCCTGAACGCCGTCGCCTTCTACGTCTATTTCGGTCTTCTTGTGTGAGCTGCCCATGCGATGCAGGATTCAACTCAGGAAGGAAAAGAGTCAAGCATCTTTCAGCAAGCTAAGGTATTTAACACGAACTCATGCTTCACATCTGTGGCACACATCTTATTATGTAGGTAATAACGGCCGGTTTATTGGCCCTCCAATCCCGCATGCATAATTCTACAACCCACTCTAGCCCTAACTCATCCTCCTCTACCAGCCACCAGATCGCAGAACTAAAGGGTGACATCACTTGCCACACTGCGTGCAGTACATGGCTTTATCTGACAGCATCTTCTCAGGAAAACAGGAATACGTCTATGGAATGGTGATCTCGAGATCTAGCAAGACTTGAAGTTATACAGCATCTAGCAGTCCTCCCTGAACACGCAACTTAGCCACACAGTACATGTAGACGGCCATCAAATCTCGCCATCCTTCGGACACTCTTGAACACACGGCTTCCATCAATCCAAAATTGCGCAATCATGCATCAAGCACCAGCTTGCTAGATGCAGTAGAACTCCGATGTGGCACTCCTCGACCCTAATCCCCGGCGCCGGTTCTTGCGATTGCTACCTGTGCCGGTCGCCTTCCAACAACAAGCTACCACTGAGCGCATATCTGGCCCCTCCGCCTGATCGCGCGCCACGGGAGAATGCTTACTACGTTGTCGCAGTATCCGGAGGCGCGGTGCTCTCGAAGAAACCTGGCGGAATCGTCAATTGCGATGCAGTCAATTCGGACACGCAGCGTTGGCGGGTCGAATACGAAACCGATGGGGAAAACCGTGTCGCTTTCAAGAATGTCTCTGACGGCAAATGGCTGAGAGCAACTGGCGGTGCTGCCTATGGTTTCGTCGATACTTCCGATGAAAAGCAGTGGTGGGTTATGGAGGAGGGTACCTCGCCTGGGTCTTGCTGGTGAGCTGCATTTGCAACCTGTTACCTCGGACGAGAAGAATTTCGTGCTGATGATTGATCCGTGTAGGCTTAAATGTGGAGACTTCGATGACGCGTATCTTTGCAATGCTAATGGTTCTTTCGTCGATGGGAATGCTGCTTATACTGGACCGAAGCAGCTTGATAGGGCTCATGCTCTTACTTGGACTTTGAGGGATGCGGATGCTGTTGGTTATGACGCGAAGGGATGGAGGCTTAGCGTCTCTCCAGAAGAAGCCTGCAGTGGATTGAAATTGGAAGAGCGTGAGATGGCTATCGTCGAGAAGGAGACAAGATTGCAAAACTTGGAAGAACAGATCGCCGAGGGACAAGCCACTCAGACGAAGCAAGCCGCGGAGCTCGCGTCTAGAAGAACTGCACAGCAGGAGCAGGTCAAAAGTCTCGAAGCACGAGAGGCCGCAATACAGAAACAGACTGCAGACCTTGAGGCCAGAGAAGCAGAGCTGCGAAGGTTTCGTGGCAACAGTACCGAGATCTCTCTGCTAAAAGCCGAGAACGATAACCTTCATCTGCAACTCAGGACCAGTTCACTTGAACGGGAGGTAGACAAGGTCAGACAAAGATCCGCTTCTACTAGCCACACCGAGCGACTCAACCTCTTGAAGATGGAGAAGGCGAAACTCCGTGTCTTGCTCCATGCCGAGCAGCAAAAGGGGAGGGCTTTTCCTTCACCAAGAAAATCCAACGATTTCCCGTCGGTGTTCAACAGTCCCTCATCACTGGCCACTCGGTCTACGAAAGATCTGAGGAGTTCTATTTTCGGACAAACAAGTAGGCCAGGTAGCTCATCTGGACTCGCAACCAGGCCAGCTACAGCAATCCCCTCGATGACCACAACTCCAAGATCTTCACGACGGTCTTTCGACCCAATCTCTCCCACCACACCTACACGCCCAGGTAAAGGAGTTCCCAGCTCAACCCCGGGCATCCAACAATCCTACGACTCAAGATCCAGCATCTTTCAAGAAGACGACATCCCCGTACCCAGCACACCAACCAAAAGCTCCAAACGAATCTCTTCCTCCACAACCCAGCGCTCCACCCCTCTCGCCAACACAAGCCAGACGCGACTTTCCAAAGAGAACCTCGGCACCACCAACTCGACCCCAAAGCAGCGAGCCGTGAGCGACCAGACGGTCTCAGCTTCAGCATCACCATTGCACGCCGCTCCCTCCGCGTCTTCTTCCTCCACGGGCTGTGGGAAGATCACCAGCAAGAGCACTCCGGCAAGGACTAGACCACCGCGCATGGCCACTCTGCAGTACGGCGCTCCGGCGGGTTTGCTGCCGCTGAGCGATGATGGCGATGTGGTTTTGTACTCCTGCGGCCATAAGGTTTATAAACCGCCGCGGAAGCTGAACAAGACTGTTGTGGGGTATTTGTATGAGTGAGAGGTTGGGTGGAGTTCGACGAGGAGAATGTTGACGTGGCTTCAGAATGTTGCGATGTTCTGCGATTTCTGGGGATGACATGGTTCCAGCCCTTGGTCACCTACGCTGCGATTCGGGAGGGATGCAGTTGAGCCGATATTTGAGACGAAGTTTCAAATGGAGCCCTGAACAGTATTGTCGGAGGATTCATCAGTTCCATCTGAGGCTTCCAAAGGACACTATCATCGGTGATTTGAGGGCCGCCATTTGCGCCAGTCAGTCAATACCCAGCTTTGGTAAGCTTAACGCTTGATCTCATGAGATGTCGTTCGCAACTCCCAACGTTCTTGCTCAGTCATATCGCGCCACATTCGAGGCAGACAATGCCGACACAGTGCTTCCATCTATCTACACGCAGTCTACACAAGCAGACTTCGACCCACTCAAGCATGAATTGCCTCATCACCTGCAACAAACCAATCAATAGCCATCGACCACCGCACAACGAATCAAGCATTGGTTGACTAGGTCATAGCGGTTCTTGACATATTCCACCATTTCGCAAAGCTGCAGGTCTGGCACATGGCCATATCATGGGACGAATCCCGGGTCCATAGAACAACCAAACCTAGCCCAGCTCAGGAACTCCTTAGCCTGCGTGGATCCCATCGAGGCGGCCTTTAAGAGCTTCCATAGCCTCCTACGAGACGACTACATCGGCATATCCTTCACAGTCTTTAACCAGCTGAAGCTCTGCCGTGGTATGTTGTTGCACCTGTCGACCATGGACTTTCCTGGGCGGGACAAAATGGACGCAAGACGTAGGGTGTACGTCCTCGCCGTCGCGGACCAGACAGTCGGCGATTCCAGCAGAGCCTCGGTCTTGTATGGTGGCCATGTAAGGAATTTGCGAGAGATGATCCGACGGTCAAGGCGTCGTGTCTATTTGGACTCTCACTTCTGCTAGAGATGTGTGCATGATGAAGATACTAGATGTGGCCGATTTCTAGATCTGGACTAGAACAGATCTAAGATGTTGTGTTACGATCTGCATGCAAGCGGTTGTGTTGTGCATGGAGGACGGGAAAGATTGATGTTTTCCACATATGCCGAATAATGCGCATGGCCCAACGTGAGCTTCAACATCGAATTAAGGTTCTTCGAGTCAAGGCTCCTATCAGACAGACGACTTGCAATGGAAGTCGAGTGTATGCGTGACATTGACGACCAAGGGACGATTTGTCTCAGGTGTTGAAGCTCAACTTAAGCGGACCCTTGACCGGCTAGAGCCGAGGCTTGAAGGTGGTGCATTATTCAATACACAACTGTGCGTGACTCTCTCCCGACCACCCTCCAACGTCTCTTCACGCTGCCCGCTCCTCGTGATCTCGTCTCGTCGCTGGCCATGGTGTCATAAGATTCCACTCACACCCCAGCCCATTCCTACCTCTTCCCTCCTCCGCCAGCCGTCGGCCAAACTGGACTCTTCTCGTGCCCTCAACCGCCACCATGCTCGACCCGAACCCCATCCAGGCGCCTGCAGCATTGCAGGCAGCCGTACAGAAGATCGCCGACGTCTTTGGTCTGCCGACGCTGCCATTCCACGCTCATGAGGTCCTCTTCGCGCTCGGCATGTACACCTTCATCGCCAACGTCGTCTCGCCCTTCATCTCCACCCGCCTGTTCCCGGACATCTATCCCAAATTCTCCAAGCGCACGCGCATCAGCTGGGACGTGCACGTTGTCTCGTTCGTGCAGAGCTGCGTGATAAACTCCTTGAGTTTGTACGTGATCTTCTTCGACGAGGAGCGCAAGACCTGGCGCAGCGCGGACAACTGGGAGAAGAGGATCTGGGGATATGACGGTATGAGCGGCCTGCTTCAGAGCCAGGCGCTGGGCTACTTCCTCTGGGATCTGTACATGTGCTCGAGATATGTGCACATTTTTGGTTGGGGCATGCTCGCGCACGCCATTTCCGCCGTCACCGTCTTCTCCTTCGGATTCGTAAGTTCTGTTCAGGCTATCATCTTTCTGGGCATCTACTGACACTTCGCAGCGCCCGTTCCTCTACTACTACGCACCCGTCTTCCTTCTGTACGAGCTTTCAAGCCCGTTCCTGAACATCCACTGGTTCTGCGACAAGCTCAACCTTACCGGTTCCGTCTACCAGGCTGTCAACGGCGCTTTCCTCACCACGACCTTCTTCTGCTGTCGCATTATCTGGGGCAACTACAGCAGTGTGTTGGTCTTCAAGGATGTTTACCGGGCTATCAACGAGGGCTACACCACACCGAAGTACCTCATGGATAAGATGACTGAGTTCCCCCACCATGGCGATCTCAACCACCCGCTCGGCCAGACCACCGCTTTCATGGAGACCCGTTACCTGCCGCTCTGGCTCGGCGCCTCTTACCTGGCATCCAACATCACGCTCAACTTGCTCAACTTCTTCTGGTTCTCCAAGATGGTCCAGACAATCCGCACTCGCTTCCCGCCGCCTTATGGCACAAAGGGCACCGGCAAGGAAGTCCACCATAGTCATCCGGCGGACACGCCCGCACAGCCAATCAAGAAGCAGGGGAGCGTACGTGCGGCGAGGGAAAAGGCACAGGAGATCATGGACAACAACCCTGAACAGGCACCGGCTGCCGACGGCTACGGCGATGAGCCCGTCATCCAACGCAGCCTTTACGAAGATGGCCATAAGGGTGTGGAGGTCACCGGATCGTCGACTTCGCAGAGGGCGACCCGTAGCAGGAGACGGGGTTGAACGTGATTCGGATAATTTTGGCTGCGGCTGTTGTCGATTTAGATCTACGGGTAGAGCAATTCTTGCGAGAGTAATTGCATGGAGGCGTTCGACACACGATAGATCGCTACGCGTTCAAGCGTTTGCATTTGGAGGAATTGTGTTGCTGACGATCAGTGGCTGACAGAAGCCAGAAGATCCTAGGTTTATTAGACGTACGCCAGATCTTTGGTTAATTTCATGAATTGAAACAGTATCAATTACAGCAATACCCGGCTTCCGCATCGAAAGACTGATCCACTGGCAATAGGATTCGACCTCGCATCGTCTCCACTCAGAATACGGCGATGGCGCCAGGCGGAGAGCCCACGCCACCCTTGACATTGAGCGGAGCACTTGTGAGGAAGAACGTCCACCTCCCTTCCTTCTCACATACCTTGCTCAGAGTCTCCAGGTCCCACATCTCGCCGATCGGCGTTCCCCACTCCGTCAGTAACCACTCGTGAAGGCACCATCCGGTCTCCATTGGTGGCGGCCAGGCCTCAAAAGCCACCGTATCTCCAACAACGGCTGCGAAGTGCTGGTCGTACAGCCAACGGACGGTCGTTTCGTTGTTCTGCAACCCGATAGCTTGGCTGTTCGTCTGCGTGCCGCTCTTTCGCTCTTCCGGATGGGCGTAGTTGTGCCATCGGACGTAACCGCTGCGGATGCATAGGATATCGCCTTGGCGTAGAGACGTTCCTTGCCACTTCAGGCATTCTTCGATCTCGGAGACGGGGATCTCATGGCGGCTGACTGGGGAGGGGGGGTCTCCATGCTTCTTCTCGTACCTGGGGAGTGTCAGCGGTTTCGTGGGCTGGACTTGGCAGTGAGGGATTACTATACCAGCTCAGCCAGTCGACCAAAACACCTCGTCCGACTATCCCGCCTCGCTCACACCAATTGTGGATGCCGTTCTTGGTCGAATTCGCAGCCTCTTCGTGAGAAAGACCGTTATAGTACATCCTCGACTTCTGATGCGCAAAATGCTTCAAGCTATCCCACTGCGACCCAGATTGAGTGTTAATATACACCTCATCATCAAGCGCCGCGAACCCCAACCCCGCCAAATCCACAACCTTTTGCTCAAAAGGCTTCCTCCCAAAACCAGGGAATTGAACATTCTCCAGCCCCCAGTCGAGCTGGATATGCTCGCCGGAGCGGATCTCGCTGGCAGCGCGGCGGACTACATCTGACGTGAGCAGGTTCAGCGTGCCGATCTCGTCGTGGTGGCCGTCTTTGTCGAAGAAGCCCCAGAGGCAGCCCTGCGGTTGGCCTTGGACCCGCGGCAGTTGGTCGAAGGCGGGGAATTGGAAGTTGGAGGTGCCGGTTATGGAGCTGGTGATGGAGGAGAGGCGGTCTTGGGCTTTTTGGAAGACGGTGCGCTCTTTGCCGTCACCCATTGTCGTTACTACTTTGTGTGACTTGCTGTCACTATCACTGTGCGAGACAGGCGAGGACTTGGGATCGTTCTTTCGTTCACGCTTGCTTTTGAGTTGCATGTTTGATGGTGGCCGAGGTCGACTACATGTGTTACCCCTCACGCGGCGGTACGGATGGTCTGGGAGCTACTTTCTACTCTGGCCAGTATGATTGACAGACGATGACCTGAATTTCTTTGGTCTGTCTGGCATACTTGCCTTGCAGTTCATGGGTGGTAACGAGCGGTCTGTCCGGCATTGATAACGCCGTTATATTTGTCGGGCTTGGTTGCACGTACGCTAGGTACTACTAAGTCCACGCAGCGCTAACAGTCTTTTCCAAACTCTGGTCGAATGAGACAGAACATACACGTAAATGCAGTACTTTGAGTAAAGTCTGATCTTTTGTCCATTCATGTTCGACAATCCAAGCATGTGAAGATAAGCAATAACCACTAGACCCACTCGTCGTTTCATGACGTTAAAATCGGGTCACCAATCGTCATCACCCCAACCTCGAGTCCAACAATCCCATGCCAACCATCACAATTCGATCACCGGTGTCACTGTCGCAAACATGCCTTTTCCTCCTTCAAACTCTTTTTTTCACTGATTTGTCCTTGGTTGGAATAAATCGATTGCCGCTACAATGGGAACTTCCAACCATCTGCAATCATACGCTCAGCAGCTCTTTAACAGGCCGTTCGTTTTCTTCTACTTCTTGATACAACGATTGCTCGACTACCTTCTGTCGCCAACTCCTCCGCCACCGGGCGCGGTACTTAGCAGACCAAAAATCGCCATTGTTGGTGCTGGCTTGACTGGTGTTTCGTCCGCCGCTCACTGCGTGGGCCATGGTTTCGATGTCAGCCTGTTCGAAGCTGGAAGTCGTGATAATCGTAAGTTCTTGAACGTTCTGTTGTTGATGTTGTATTTTGCAAACTGACGAGAGGGCAGTCGGCGGCATTTGGGCAAAGGTGAACAATGTCTCCGGCCTGCAAATCCATAGTCTGATGTATCGTTTCCACCCTTCCGTGAAATGGAAGGGCGGCTATCCGAATCGCAAGGAGATCGTTGGCGAAATTGAAAGGCTGTGGAAGCGCTATGGGCTCGATGAAAAGACAAAATTCGATACTCGCGTTGAGAGAGTATACAAAGATGAACAAGGTCGCTGGATCATCAACGACCCGTCTCAAGGACGGTTTGACGGCGTGATTGCTGCTATTGGCACTTGTGGCGACCCGAAAACGCCACATGTGCCCGGCCTGGACAATTTCAAGGGACCCGTTTACCATTCATCTAAACTCGACGGCGTCAATGCCGAAGGCAAGAAAGTCTTGATCATCGGCGGCGGTGCGTCAGCGATTGAGGCTCTGGAATTTGTCCATCATGAGAAAGCAGAGAAGGCTTACATCCTTGCTCGCAGCGAGAAGTATGCCGTGCCGTCCACCTTATTTCACCTCATGACTGACATGACGACAGATGGATCATTCCTCGCAACCCCGTAATCGACATCCTGCTTTCTCTCAACATCTTCGGCTCCGAGACGATGTTCAGTTTCCTCCCCGAATGGCTTCTGCGGATTTTCTTCTACCGCGACCTCGCCGACCTTGCCCCGCCGCCAGGTAGCGGTAAAGGCGTTTTCACCGAAACTCCAATGGTGAACAACGCCGTACTCGACCAAGTCCGATCTGGCAAAGCTGACTGGCTACGCGGCGATATCCAACACTTCACAGAAACCGGCATCGTTTTCAACCACCGCTCGCAAGGCGTGCCCAAAGGCGGCCCAGGCAAGACCATGCACATCGAGGGCGACATGTGCATCATGGCGACCGGCTACGAGCGCCCGAGCCTATCCTTCCTACCCGACGACTGCTTCCAGGAAAACTACCAGCCGCCCAGCTGGTACCTGCAAGTCTTCCCGCCTGCGCACATGGACATCTGCGCCAACAACTGCACCTACATCAACGCCATCGGTACAGTTGGCAACTACCACATTGGGATCTATACGCGCTTCCTGCTCATGTTTCTTGTCGATCCATTAGCACGACCAAACGAGCGACTAATGAAGCTTTGGATCGATTTCACGCGGTTCGTCAAGCAGCGCGCTCCCACGGGCGCTTTTGAATTCTTCACATATGCAGAGCTGATCTACTGGTTCGTGTTTGTCATCGTGATCAACCCGTTCCGCTGGAAGTGGGCGCTGTTCGTTTTGATGGGTGTTGGAGCGGTGTTGCCCCAGGAGATCGTGAGGCATGAGGACAAGATCAGGCAGCGGACGCGAAATGGCACGTCGGAGTTGAAGGGTTTGTGAACGAAAGGGTAGTGATGTTGCGTATGCTCCAGATGGATATCTTGGACATTGAGTCCACAGCACTCGCGTTGTCTGCCGTGAAGAGTTCAGTCTTGTTCGAGATGCTGTGTTGGTCTGTGCATAACAGGCGAATCGATGGTCGTCTTGGTTTGGGGCTCAAATTGAAAGGCGATTAGGGTAGGGACAAGGGCGGTGACATGAGGAAGGCCCACGATGCTACACTACACGTGTTTCCGCGTAGACGAGATCAGATGGCGCTTGTGCCTGGAGAGAAATTGCATTGTTCAGCATTGGAGTCGTACCCATGACTGAAGAGAGTAAAGTTGACATCGTCGGTCTTGGCCTCGATTGCCGCCGCAATGTCACCGATCTCTACCGTGTTGACGATGGTCTGTGAATATCTCAACACACAGTCAGGGCTGTATGTCCACAAACTTTTGCACAAGCTGAGGAATCAATCAGTCTCCACTTTCCCCGGGACGCCGACCACGATTCCCAAACTCCTCCAACGGCTCCATCCTTTTCCGCAACTCCCATGACGATCCGCCATCATAGCGTGCCGAGTGTCGCCGATGGCGAGTTTGACGGGCAGACGCCGAAGAGAGTACGCCCGTGATGACGCCGCATATCAATCGCGTCTTGAAAGATTCTCGGGAACCTCGCGGGATGATTTTCGCTACGATCGGTTAGACTGTTGTTGCAGATGTTCTGGTAGACTTCTTACAAAGGTAGGGCGAATACCCTTCTTGCAACCTGCTTTTCTTTCGTCTCATCTTCACATCTCCATCACCATGGCTGCTCTGATCAACATCTTAGGTGCCCATGCCAAACGGCAGGCGGGCGGTCTTGACTACAACTCCGCGCCGCCCAATCTTTCAACATTGGCCAACAACACCATTTTCGATACTTGGAGGCCCAAGGCTCACGTCCTGCCTCCGTCCAACCACATTGGCGACCCTTGCAGTGAGTTGTTACCGGAATTCTTCGACCTTGAGGTGTCGTACTTACTCTTTTCCAGTGCACTACACAGACCCCAAAACTGGAACTTTCCACGTTGGATACCTGTACTCTTCGGATGAATCATCTGGTGCAGCTGGCGCGGTCACCGATGATCTCGTAACATACCGCGACATCCACCCCGGCGAGCCGCTCTTCATTGCACCTGGGGGTAAGAATGATCCTGTTGCAGTTTTCGACGGATCTGTCATACCATCCGGTATCAACGACTCGGCAACTTTGCTGTACACTTCCGTGTCGTATCTGCCCATTCACTGGACGATCCCCTACACGAAGGGCGCCGAGACTGCAAGTCTTGCAGTTTCGACTGATGGCGGCCGCAACTTTACCAAGCTACAACAGGGCCCTGTAATCCCCGGAGCTCCCAACGGCGCCAATTCGCTGAACGTGACCGCCTTCCGCGATCCCTACGTTTTCCAGAACAAGCACCTGGATCAATTACTCGGCAGCGACAAGGGTACTTGGTACAACGTCATCAGCGGCGGTGTGCATGATGTTGGAGGTTCTCAGTTCCTCTACCGCCAAGCCGACCCGGAATTCAGAGACTGGGAATACATGGGCGAATGGTGGAAAGAGCCTGTGAACACCACCTGGGGTGATGGTACATGGGCTGGACGCTGGGCCTTTGTAAGCTTTGCATCGTGACAGCAGTACTTGCAACGAACTAACGTTGGACTTGCAGAACTTCGAAGTTGCAAACGTCTTCACCCTGTCTGAGACCGGATATGGTAACGAAGATGTGGCTAGCGATTTTTTCACAACCATCGGCACCGAAGGTGGCGATTACCCTGTGGCTTTACAGACTTCGCCCGACCATGACATGCTGTGGATCAATGGCAACGTTACAAGGTCCGAGAACGGCACTGTCCACTTCGAACCCACCATGGCTGGAGTGCTCGACTGGGGAATCCAGGGTTATGCTGCAGCCGGCAAGATCTTGCCATCATCCTCGAAGGCCTCCAAGAACAGTGGCACTACCGTCGATCGCTTCCTGTCATACGTTTGGTTGACAAACGACGACTATGGCCAAAGCAATTTCCCTAAGCGCCAGCAAGGCTGGGACGGCACACTTCTGACTGCTCGCGAGCTTAGCAAAGGCAGCATACCTAATGTTGTTGACAACGGCCTCGTTCACGAGAAGGCCTCCTGGCTGATCAAATCTCGCAACGACAGCGCAGGCACCGTCGAGCTAACCACTCTGCATCAAAAGATCGTGCGTGAGGCCTACAGCGCCTTCACTAACAACGCCACCAACGTCCATCACCAGCCATCGACCAAGCTCAAATCGAGCAAGGACCTGGAAGTCTCTCCGGAATCGAAGTTCTTCGTCCTAAGGGCTACCATCGAGTTCCCCGAAACCGCTCGTAACGACAGCAGCGTGAAAGCTGGGTTCAAGATCCTTGCCTCCGAGCACGAGGCGACAAGCATCTACTACCGTGAGCACTTCAAGAACTACATAAAAGACATCGCCAGCCACTGAAATTTTCACACAGAATTCTCCAACGAATCGCTCATCATCGACCGCTCCAACTCCAGCGCCGCCGAAGCCCTGACTCCCGGCATCACGAAGCGCGGCGAGGCTGGCAAACTCCGCCTATTCGACATCCACGAACCTACAACCAGCGAGTCCAAGATCGAGACTCTGGACCTCACCGTCATTGTCGACAACTCCGTGGTCGAAGTCTGGGCGAACAATCGTTTCGTTATGAGTACTTGGGTCTGGTATGTTTTCTCACCGCCGTCCATAAGAATTATT
>Ga0265797_10001544_pt1 | contig 40312 bp, 32 predicted proteins | sample P2T30metagenome_FD_192433 | JGI IMG/M metagenome (GOLD analysis project Ga0265797, IMG submission 192433) | Plant litter microbial communities from East Loma Ridge, Irvine, California - P2 T30 | ecosystem: Environmental > Terrestrial > Plant litter > Unclassified | place: USA: California...
CTTCAGATGTGACCCAATTGTCTTCTTGAGGTGTGAATAAGCCGACGCTGAGCTTGGGTTGAGAATACAAGCGGAAATGGATTTAACACTATGTTTCGTCCACACGCTGTTGACCTTCGCCATACACTCCCAAACAAAGCAGTGCCATGGCGTCAATCAATCGTTTTGCAAGTAAGGTCTTCTTATGTTGTTCTTGAGCCTAGGCTAAGCGCTGACTACAGTATCAGGAATAGTCCCATGCCCAGTGTGGGGAGTTTTTCGCGTGAACACACCGGCACCACATGTCTTCCTTCAACGGCACATAACGAGCGACGCCCAAGCAGTATACTACCGGAGACATTCGTTGAAGTCATCGAGATCTACTGATTGCCCCCCTACATTGGCTGTGTCTCCTGAGATCAAGCCGATGGGTGTTGCTGAATACACCGTGTAAGCAGCGAACTTGAGTGGAAGGCCGTGAACCATCAGACTGATCGAAGCTTCCCATCCAGAACAACCATCGACAAGCTCATAGCCTGGGCACGCAACGGTTCCGTCTGGCCTCTCACCTTCGCTTTGGCATGCTGCGGCATCGAAATGATGCATACATCAATGCCGCGCTACGATCAAGACCGTCTGGGCATCATTTTTCGCGCATCTCCACGGCAGGCGGATGTCATGATCGTGGCTGGTACTGTTGTCAATAAGATGGCGCCCTCTGTTCGATTACTGTACGATCAGATGCCAGATCCGAAGTGGGTAATAAGCATGGGCAGCTGTGCCAATGGAGGAGGCTACTACCACTACAGCTATAGTGTCGTACGGGGTGTCGATCGCATCATCCCTGTGGACATCTACATACCAGGGTGTCCTCCGACTGCAGAGGCGCTGCTGTACGGGATCTTCCAGCTACAAAGTAAGATCAGGAGGACCAAAGTTACGAGGATGTGGTATCGGAAGTGATATGGCGGTGTCAAGTGTCCGGATAATGGTTTGAAGCAGTTTGTCGTTATTGTAGGATTACAGAAGTGCAGGCTCCTTTGTCTTTGTCAAAGTTGCGCGTAAAGCGCCCGGCGAGAGCCAAGGCTCTTATCGTTGGCCTGTTTATCTATTTACCAGCTGTTGATAGACCACGATGCCAGCGCAGCTTAATCTCGCAAAACCTTGACCTCGGCCTTGACCTCGGCCTCTCGTGCCATGGATACTCCATTATGTATTGCGCGTCGCCAGTGGTGTGATCTTCCCACTTGGACATGTCCAACAGCCACATGACCGTGAGTTTTCCTCGAAGACGCCACCAAAATCCCGACCGGGCACTATAAGACTGCGGACTTCTCAAGCGTGCGACTTTTGCCATGAACGAGGGCTACGATGTCGTCGGAACGAGGAGTCTTCAGCATGTCGTGCTTGTGTTGAGTATTCGGTTGATTGTAAAACAAACCGCCCAGTACGCAAGAGCGGCAGGCGGCAGGCGCACGCCGTGATAGTGCCAGATGCATACGAAAAGGCAAAAGAACCCTTGGAAGCCACATACAACACCTTGAACGCTGGAATAGTCACACGGCACGCCAGACCCAAAGAGAGCAATGGTCATCGTCGAGGCTTCAGGAAAGAATGGGAGGTCAAGCGCTGAGCTGTTATTCTTGTAGACCTTGTGGTACAGGGTAGAGATATAGTGTATCTGTTTAGCGTCAATGTTACTATTTTTCTATTACTCATCATATCCCGAGAGTGGCGTAAGCCCACCAATATCCCCAAATGCGGCCATACTGTATTTGGCGCTCATTTCTGGATGAGGTGCCTTGACTGGGTTTGGATCTCCAAAGCGTCGCCGCTAGACCCTTCAAGCATCTGCTGCCTCAACATCGACCCGTCTCTATAGTTTGCGATGATTCTGAACGACGTGCCATGACTCTCGTCAGCTGGGCGCTAGCATCGATGGGTTCACTCCGACTAGCTGGCCGGAGTGTGTAGTAAGACTTGCACACCATGAGCTGCTATCGACCTCATTGGCACTTAGCCTCTTGCATAGCCGAGGATGGTCGTTGAGTGATGGCAAGCAAGGTGTAAATGATGTATCCCGGTTGAGGATATTAAAGGCGGTATTGCTTGGGATCAGTCACTGGGACGTTGTGGCGTGCCCAGATTCCCTCGATGTGCATGTCTTCCGAGCCACTGTATTCTTGGTCAGCATTCCGAATTATTCGACACTCTTGTCTATGCCGTGGGCAGGACTCACTCGTCTTTCTCTATCACGACCGGTGCGTCACCCTCGAAGGCCGGGTTACGGAAGATCACACTGCGTTTCTATACACTCGTTAGCCTCTACCAGGGTTTCGGAGATAGATGTGCCATGACTTACAATACCAAGACTCAGATGAATCGCTGCCGGGGTTGGCTTGAACTCTTCAGCAGGATGTCCCTTCTCAATCATACTGACGATGTTCCTTGCCACAACGCCAGCTTGCTGAGCGCCAGGTCTGGCAGCCTTGTGAGATCCAGTGTCGGCGATATCACCAAGAGAGAACATATTGGGGAACTTCTCGCTTTTGAGCTGCAGAGTGGGCTTTACAAAGATGCAACCATTCGCGGGATTCACCAGCGATACGCCCGATGATTCTGCAAGTTGAGCGACCAAGCCGTTGTTGGGCTTCTGTCCGGTGGCCATGATGACCATATCTGTAGTCAATTTGTCGCCGTTGGTAAGTTCGATCTGAACCTTGTCGCCGTTCTCTGGAATTCCGCCTGCTGGCACCTTGACTCTGTTACCAGTAATCAGTCTAGACAGTTGTCGTCAGTGGAATTTCCCTCATGAAACTTTGAGCTATCATGATGAGACTTACTTGATTCCAGCATCCTGGAATGACTTGGCGACGATGTCGTGGAGATCTGAGTGGTACTGCGGCATCACGCGGTCGCGAGATTGCACCACGGTGATGTCTTTCTCCGGATAACGCTCTTTCAAATCCAGTGCCATCTGAACGCCAACGGCGCCCCCACCGACAAGTACGATGGAGTGCGCTTTCTGTGCTCTGGCTTGGTGATCTTGTAAGAAGCTGACCGAAGGGTCCTTCTCATCACTGGGCATCATGGAGGGCGGCGTAAGGCGCGTTCCTGTCGCGATCACTAGGTAATCAAACGGAATTCGCTGCTCGCCTTCGAATGAGCGGTCGATGTCTACACTGTCTGCCTGTACGCTTGTGACACGAGCGGCCACGACGGCGTGGTTGGAGCTGTTGGCGATGTCCTTGAACATTCCGGAGTAGGGAATGAAAGCTTTCTCCTCATGGCCAGGAATGACAGCGAATCGAGGCTTGACAGTTGCCGTCAGCAAATGGATTTACAGCTCTTTGGACTCCACCGCTTGAACTAAGACCTTGGCAGGTTGACTTACAAGTGCAAACAGATGATGAAAATGGCTATGGGGCTCTACCAAAAGCACCTTGATAACTTGTCAGCATGTTTGCACACCCGATACTATCCCACATCTGCAGCTTACCCTGTGTGTTGATGGAACATTGCGTGCCAGCTCTGCGGCCGCACCCTGTAAGGAAAATGGTCAGTATTTCATTCAGTCTTTCCAGAGGGGTGATCTGTAAACTCACACGGCCAACGTACGAGGCTCCAACGACGATGATGTTCTTGAGAGAAGAAGCCATGATTTGGATATGTGTTGTGAAGGGCTGATCGAAAGCAGGACAAGATCTATGGTTTTATCTGATCTTATTATTAGGACTAAGGCAGTCATACGATGCCCCCACTCGGCTGCGGAATCGGCGCAGGATAAAGTCTTATCCAACCCCACATCTCCCCGTATCCGTTATTAAGGTTCTGTCGGCTCTCGGATAGTTGCCGATATGCGCTACTTAGCTAAAACTCGGAGATTTTTAAAATTACTACTTAGCTAAAATAGAGATTTACTACTTAGCTAAAGCAAATACTACTATTATACTTATTACTATCTATATAAAGTATATTACTATCTAGAAAAAGGATTTAGATCTTCTTTGATATCTCTATCATATAATAGATACTAGTTACTATACCTATACAATTAATTAATTAATAATAAATTAGCTAAGTAGAGATAATTATAATAGCTAAGTAGTAATATTCAAAATCCGGAGTTTTGGCTAACGTGGTATATATCGCGCGCCGTCTCTCGTGGCTTGTTGCAACCAGAAGAACCCAGATCACACTGCAGGAGGTTTACGAACACAACGCCAGGAAGCAAAACCTCATCGCAAGTGGCTCGGTGCGACACCGGAAGCACAGGATCTTGTGAACTAGGAACTTCTATTGCACGATCAAAACACATTCCCGCAATGCAGCGAACAACTACCCGAGCCCTTGAACACCAGGACTCAACCATCAGCGACCTTCGTGGACCATGAACGGCCAACATATGTCCGCTACGTTCTTGCTGTAAGCTTTCGACGTGGTGAATAATGGCAGGCGTTGGGCTTGCGCTTCATGTCCAGCTTCTCAGCTCGCGCATTTCTACAGAATGCATGTTAGACTTCGAATCTCGAATATCTCGGACCGATTGTGGACCGGCACTTATATACACTCACCAACAGAATTTCGAGCTCTCCATGGTGGGATTGTATGTCAAACAGTCCTAATTGCTCAAAGGACGGGCACTGTACGCTGGTGGTGCAAATCCTGGCTCTGACGACTCCGAGTACGACGGCAAGCGATCTGCCGCGTCACTGGCTCCAGAACCATCGTTTTCAGTGTCTTCGTTGGCTCGCCGAGTATCGTGTGGCGGATTGTCCGACTTGTCGGACTGCTCTCTTCCCGCGCCGTCTCCTTCTGTTGCCGACATTACTGGAGCACGATCGAACTTCTTGAGTCGTCGCACATTTCTGTCATGCTCATCTTGCGTAATGCCAGTTTTCTTTCGATACCTCGGCTGGATGGTGAAGTCATGGCTGTAGACTATTCGCAGCGACATTGAATTATGGGATGTGATATGGGAGTCAAAAGGTGAGTCGATGCCCGGTGGAATAAAGCTCAAATCAGCATGGTACCGATACAATATAAATCATGTTCCGGTGTGGCCGGTGGCTGTCAGCAGGTTTACATGAGGGACTTTATTCATCATGCAGTGACACACTACGAGTTGCCTTGTTGGACCGTCTATTGTCCGGACCTCTGGCTTGATTGGGAATAATCCTTGCGATCAAGCCTCAGAAGGATCGGCTAAGCTTCGTACATCTAAGTCTAACTTCAACAAGCATCCGCATCCGTCGTAACGCCATATTCAGTCTAGTATTATACGACGTGCGTCTGCCAGCCTCGTGTCCTTACCGAGCAACGTGTACCATTTTGAACATGACAACGGTGGGCGGCGGCTGGCACAGGAGAATTTATCGTTGACAAACGTTCAGTGGAAGAGCGCTTTGCATAGCCGGATATGTGTGACGCGATGTTCGAGCGAGGTATGTCGGGCCACCTTTATTCGACTTAAGGATTTCTCATGTGTGATAGATACCCCAGTCAACTCGTGACGATCCTGCGAGTCCTGACGTGGATTGACAGTCCATGGTGCCCTTTGCGCCAACCTTTCCATTCCACGCAAACTTGTCGATGGAAGTGTTGATGAGATCAATGATATCTTGGTTTCCAACGTAGGCAATATTTGCGATGTTTGAGAGCTGCGCACCGAGTGCACATGTGCCGTACTGTACCAGTTTACGCTGAGCTCCAGCTGCAATTGGCCATGTTCCGCTGCCGGCGATGTTTTTGATGATTTGCTGGCAGTCGCTGATGAGTGGAGAGCCGCCGGTGCTCTGGTTGATGAAAGTTGAGTCTCCACAGTCGTTGACTCTGCTTGCTGCCATGAGGGAGACGCCTACGATGCCTTGCTGAGAAAGGGTGAATCCAGATTCCGTCTCGTTCAACTGGGGCGTCGGGAGGCCCTCACCCAAAGCGACGATGGCGATCAGAGCGAAGAGTTGTATCAGATACATTGTGTAGCGGGATGTCCGAGTCTCCAATGGTAGTGATAAAGAGAACCGATAGTGGTCAACAGGCGATCAATCTCGACATGCTCGAGGACCCCCTCAATATTAATAGTCGAACTGTTCCCCGTTAGCCGATTTTCCAGCGATACCACTCACGACTCACGAGTAAATTCTGTCGCCTATGAACAAGCTATATTCTTGACCGCCATCCCAATCAAGTCTCAAGAGATTTCTAGCACAAAGTAGTAACACTAGGCATTGGCACAAGCCCAGAACCACATGGCACTGAGCTTGCTATCATTGGCTGTACACCTGCAAGCGCTTGCGCTTCTTGCCTACCTAATAAGTAAGCCTGCTGCGCTCAGTCCAACTTACGGCTCGTCCTTGTCTTTTAGTGCTTCCTTTCTCGCTTCGAATATAAAAGTACTATAAACGCCTCCAGCCGCTCCCATGCCGCCGTGTCTCTATCCTTGCCAGCCAATCGATCACCCAGGCAAGGGACGCCACTTTCGTGTGGGCAATCAACTACGATCTACAGTAGTCCTTCATTTTTCACCTTCTATTTTATCTCTGAGCTCTCGGCCGGCTCCCAACGGTGCGCTTTCGCTTATGTACATCGTCCGCTTTTGCTGCACGCCCTTTACACAAGGGAATTCGCTGAGCAAAAGACAGTAGTGTCGAGCTACAAAGATTACTCGTTTCTCCAAGTCGGGTGTTTTATTGATGGCTCAAGATTCAAGATGATGGCGGATCTTGTGGTTTATGCCAATCGTTCAGATTGAGTAGGTATATAAACAATGTTGAAGCTACTCCGTCATCTGAGAACGGTTCTATAGTGTAGAGGTATCACAAGCGCTTGTGGCGCGCTTAACCCGTGTTCGATTCACGGTGGGACCACATCCTCTTTTGCATTTTTTGCACCACGTACATACACCCTCTACAACACATTGAGAGATGCGACGTACGTTTTTGCCTGTGAGACGTAGCAAGCGACTCGGAAGGCAGTAACAAAGGTAGAGTGGGCAGGCCTCATTCCACAGCATGAAGTAACAGACAACATGCAGGACACACACACACACAATTTATTTCAACGAATCGAATTATCGCCCTGCCTGAATCTATCATTAGAAGAAAAAAATGAAAACAAGCAGGCCGATCGCATGCGGGTATATGTACATGATAAGTCCAAAACCGTCACAGGATATACCACGCCTTTTGGCAAAGCCCACCATAAGAACGAAGAAAAGACCACAACCAAAAAACCAGGAAACCAAAAACAACCGCCAGCGCCAGTGCTAAAACCCCCAACACAAAACCACCCCCATCCTAAAGAAAGAAGAAGAAGCCCACGTCCCTTCGTGAGTGTCATCGTACAGTCTATCCCATTCCCAACCCCAAATCCATAACAATAGTCCCATCCCTTCAAGGAAAGGCAACAAAACTCAAACACTCACCTCCCCAGGATCCTCCATAACACCCTCCATCCAGCCCCTCCCAGCCGGCATAACCGCGCCGGAAATCCCCCTCTCGTCAATAGCCATGCCCTCGCCTTCGCCGCGCTCGACGTACTTCTGGCGGTACAAGTCATCCCAAATACGCTGGAAATACAAGCGCAGGGTGCGCAGACCGCGCAGATAGCCTCTGTCGACGTCGTCGGGGAAATGCGGCGGACAAGGTCGCGTAGACCAGTGCTCGCGGTCTTCGGCCGTGACGCAGTTGGCAAAGTCGACGATCTTCAGCTTGATGTCCATGTACGGCTGGCTGGAGTCCTTATGGTGGCCATGTTTGTTGTGAGAGCCGTCCTGCGGCGAAGGACGCATCTTGCCGTTTTCGTCGGCGTCGCCGCGGTCGTAGATCATCAGCAGACTGCTGGCGTACAAGCGATACTCGGGCAGGTCACGGATGATGCGCTGCAGGGCGTCGATCTTCTCGAGCACAGCGGGGATGTGTTTGAGGGCCTGCGCGTAGCCGATGCCATCGTAAAAGAACCGTTTGAGCGCTTCCCTGAATTCACTGCCGGCTTTGAGATCGCGGCCGAAGTATTTGTCTTCGAAGATGTAGCTCTGCTGTTTTACGTTGTAGACCTGCATGCCGCAGACGCGGACGCCAAGCTCGCGGGACGTTGTCGTCTTACATTTGCGGCGTTGGGAGGCTTGCTTCTTTTCGTTGGCTTCGACGCCGTATTGTCGTGTGCCCATCTTTAGATCTAACACGCAGGGTTTCTGCATACCTGCTGTGAGGTCCTCCAGTAATAGGAAGTGTTCGACACGTTCGTCATGTTGTACAAGTGATGCCTTCGGATTGCGCGGCTCGTAGGCAGCCGCGAGCTCGATAGCAGGCCCCAATCTGGGCTGAGTTGGATTCGTGCCAGCACCATCGATAGGATTTGTCTCAACAGCATTTTCAGCCCTCGCAGGCTTGGCCAGAGTGCCATCAGCGCCATTGCTCGTAGCAAGCAAATCCTTCTTCAAATCGTCCATAGCAAAAACGTCCTCCTCGCCATCACCACCATAAGCATCGTCTTCGTGGAACTCCAAATCACCGCGGCCACCCTCAACATCAATCGGCTTTCTGACTAGACCTCCTCCACTGTGGCGCCGCCTGTGGTTCTTCGACTTAGACTGCGCCTGTGCCATTGCCTGCTGCTCCGCCTCTCGAACTTCGGCGCTCCTGCTCAGCCCGGCAGATCGGTCGCGTACGAGGCCTCCCAGATCGCTGACAGATCTGTCGCCGTCGTCCAGGCGAATGCGCTGCACGTTACGCATGGCCTGGCGTCTAGTCTGGTCAGTCGCAGCAGCATCGTCCTTCAAAGCAGCAATGTTGGAAGAGCTGAGACTGTTTGTTGCCAAGCTATCCTTGAGTGACGCCGGCAGCTTCCGCAGCGACCGCGCGTGGCGGTGCTTCTCGTGCCGCTCATGGCGATGAATGACGGGCGGCGAAAAGACGTCTCGCAACACCTGCTCCTGAAGCTTTCTATTCACCATCGTGTAGCCCCAACTTTCTGATTGCTGTAGCGGAGGACGCTGCAGGGTTTTGGCCGCGCCGCTGTCCTCACTGTCATTCACAAAGCTGCTTCTGGGAGACGACGAGAATCTGCGTTTGGCAAAGTCTGGCGTGAGAGAGCGAGGAGGAACGCGGAACAAGTTGTCAGGAATCAGATGTCGGTTGTTCTCAAACGTCACCTGTGGCACAGCATTCGTGGCCTTTTGCGAGTGCGAGATGATACGCTGCTGAGTCTCTGCTTCAGCTGTCTTCCCTTCCTGCTCTGCAGAATCGCCATTAGGCTCAGAAGCGCTGTGACCATTGACATCCTTCGGATCCTCCTCGGAGTCCGCCTGCTTCCGCTTGTCTTTGCGATACGTAACATTCAGCACGCCAATGTATCTGCAAAAACATTAACATCTTAAAAAACTCGCACAGGGACTACTCGGCACATCGTGCGTTTACTCACCTGGGCATGAAACCCAAAAGTTCTGGGTGGGACTTCTCGATAGTCTCGTAGAACATATTCTCTTTACTGTTGAGCTGCTTACAGACAGCCCTGCGAGAGAAGCGATACATCGTTGTGTGACCGCCGACTTGATGGCTGAATGGTTTGAGCTCGACAGCATCCATCGCTTCTAGTGGCTGAGCGTGAGAGTGCTTGCGCTTGGCTTGTGCCATTGCTGATTTTGCTGTTGGAGTCGCCGTAGGTGTAGTGTCCTCATCCTCCGATGCTTGCGAAATGGAACCGCTGGTTGAATAGCCGGATTCGTATTCACTGTCGGATTGAATGTTGTCAGTCGATGCAGTCGACTTTGCGTGGCTGTCGATGCTATTGTTTGATGATTCCCGGCAGAGAGAAAGCGCTCCATCGGCAGTGTCTTCCAACACTATCGTGCATGGAGCATCATCAACGGTCTGTTGCTGCTTCTCTTTAGAAAGCACATTCTGCGCGCGGGCTTGCCTGGCCGCCTTCTGGGATTCGTCGGTGGGAGAGTCGCCGAGTGCAACACCTTGATGGGGGAAATACTGAGCGGACGAGATGTGTTCCCTGTCAGAGTCTTCTTCCTCCCTTGCCTTGCGGTTGCGGTCTTGATGCCCTAAACGCTCGCCGTCGTGCCCAGAAAGTGATTTTGGATACGAGATTTGACGTGCTTTGCCAGGAGCGATATAGTGGTGGTTGCGAATTTCGTCCAGTAGATCTAATGGCATACGGTGCATTTCTTCGTTGTCCTGATGCATGTGGTCCTGCTTTTCAGAAAGCGCCTGGCCAGATTGGTCATCGAGAGGTTGCTGCTTCTGGTTCATGAGGTCTTGCAGTTTGTGAGTCACATGAGGTTGATGGGAAGATCCCTCATTCTCTTTGAACAATCCCAGATAATGGGAGGCTTTGCGACTCCTGACATTGACTGCAGCTATTTCTGGTGGTGGCAATTGTGCATCAATGATCTGATCTTCGCCTAGCTCCGCTCTGCTTTGTCGACGCTGAGACTGAGCAATCGATAATCCTTCCAGTTTGGCTTTACCAGCCCTCCAAGACCTGTATTGCTGCCTTTCTGCGCTTCCCTCGACATCGTTCGCGAAAGCAACTTTTCCTGGCTTGTTTGCTGGATCTGGTGTGTTTGGTGCGGGCGACCGCGCTTCGCGGGGAGTTGGTACGTCGTCTTCCAGGACTTCTGAACCATCGGTGATTGTAGCTTCCAGATCGTGCAAGTCATAGAGTGAGCGCCGTTGGTAATTTGGTGGCAAGCCAGTCCTGCTGACTGGCCGTCTCATTGTAGCCGACAGCTCCTCCTGCAAAGAGTACGGCGACAATGGTGAAACAGGTGCGTCCTTGTTCAATGCCGAATGTGGGCCCACGAAAGCCTGCCGAGGCATTGGAATCGCCATTTCAGAGTGGTCGCTCTGAGTTTGCTCCTCCTCTTCGCGCTCGGCCTTGCGCTCTTTCAGTGAAGGTACTGGTTTGTCTCCTCCAGTATAGTGTGTCGCAAAGATGCTGTCCCGCTCGGAAAGCAGGGGCTCAACTGCATGCTGCAGCTCGCGACCAGCTTGGACGGCGGCGGAAGGGTCGTAAGTAGGGATGTTGTTGGGAGTAGTTCTGGTCCGTCGCTGATCAGACTGAGTAAATCGAGATGGTGACGGAGGCGCTACGGCAGCAGTGGTTTCAACCGGATATCTGGGTACGGGCCGGGAGCCGGTGGACGAGGCATCGTGGTAGTGGTGTGCATCGTGGTCGGCAGGCGGGCTCCCTTTGGCGGAAGTGTCATGATTCAGATGCGCGGGCACAGTAGTCCCTGAGTGCGCGGCGACGGGTGACATGAGGCTGACATTGAGCCTGGGAGTCGAGCACGCCGGCAGAGGGAAGGGTGGGATTGGTCTCGTCGGAGTCGGCGGGCCAGAAATCGCATGCGCTGGGGCCGGGACTGGGTTTGCTGGGCGGACAGTCGCAAGCAGGGCTGTGCGACGCGGCGTGGATGATTGATCGATAAGGTGGTGGTGAGCCAGGACGGTTGATGTTGTTGCCCTGTAGTACTGTGTGCGCGGGTTGTTGGTGCACGTTGTGTTGCGATTGGCCTTCCGGTCTGGAGAAAGAGAGTCTGTCTGTCCTGGCTGACGTACTGACTGACAAGGCGCTGGACTTGAGCTCGGGCGATCCACACCACACCACTTTCCCGAGATTCGGGAACCAACCAGGAGACCGGCACTAAGCACTCCAGTAACCTTCCAATATGAGCCTTCACGCGATGATACAACACTACTGCCCAACTCCCCCTGACTATCACTTAGTATCGTGTGCCTGGGTTGCCCGCCGAACGCCTACAGGATACATGCATCCATGTTGCTAATCCATGACGCTCCGCAACTCCCACCTGCCAAATCAACCCAACATCATCCATCATTTACCCCGATACAACAAAAAACACCTCAATGAGCGATTTACCGCACCGACCAAATCCAGATTTCCTTGCATATCTCACCGACATTGCCCTGCCCTGCCCATGCTGTCCCTTCGTCCGTCGCAATCTCAAGCCAATGGCCGCCGTTGAAATCACAACGTGAACGTCTTTCCATCCTCCTATCTACGCTGTAGAATGTCGCATACCACAATCCTCCACTCGGCAGTCGGCGGTGTGATAGCTCGCAATCGACTGACAGCTCACAGCAGCAGCCAAGGTAGCCAGCCGAGATGCTACACCGTGAATCCTGTCGATAGTGCATTTAATATATATTGCTTGTAGGGCTGCGCATGTTGTTCCGAGTCTATCAAGCCATCATTGCTTGCTCCGTGTTATTAGCCAGAACCATAGAACCAGTTTCGTCTGGAAAAAGTCCCCAAGCCACGGGATCTCGAGACGCGCAGCCGCGCCATCTTAATCACCCGATAAGGCTGCATGAAGTGGCGTCTGCGGAGCAGCTCCTTCTCGCGTGACGGACGACCACGTTGAGCGACAGCCTGATAAAGGCAGAAACGTGTGGATTGCCGTTGAGATCATCGTGCTTATGGTTTGGCAAAACCAGCATCTTCAACGCTTGTGCAGCTTGTAATCTTGCCCTGATAAGCCACCTGCAACTCGTGGCTGGCGTATGTTGTTGCGTGCTTCTGCGGTCAGCTTGCAAATCATGCAGGTCGACTAGAGACTAGTAGAGAGTAAGATGCGAGCGCATATACCTTGACGCAGTGGTGATCTTGAGTTGTCACGTGGTCGGTTGTGGATTTTGTGGCTTGTCTCGATTACATGCATGTGTACCCAGCTATATTTGAAGCACATATATTACTAAGAAGTACATTAGTGCTTCGTGGGAAGAACTAATTTCACATGTCAACAGAAGAGCACGCGAGAAGATGCAAACGATATCGGGCATTATGTCTTTTACGTCTGGGAGCTGGTCTACTGCAGATGGGAGAATATCGACATCAACAACTGCGAACACGTACTATAGGTTCAGACTAAGCTAATTGGTCGTGTCATTTACATACATATTGACAGCACGTATCAATTCTCTATATCATACAGATACCGTTAAACACATCATCCCAGGAAGCTCACGAGCGTCGCAAGCATATCCTTAGAGTCCTCATCCTCCACACCATCCAGCTGCTCACTCAAACTCTCCTTCACCGCCGTCAACGACCCTCCAAGCCCTTCCAGAACAGCTTTCTTCGCGCCCGCCTCTTCCGCGACGAGCCACGCAAGAACAACATCAGCCGTCTGAAGTCCAAACAAGCCATGGTCCAGCCGGCGGGAGAACCACTCGCCTTCTCGCTCCGCCCAGTCGTCTTCGTCCATCATCCGTCGCTCGAGCTTGATTTCATCTTCTACTGCTGACAAGCGCTTTGCGTATTCTCTTCGCACTTGCAGCAGTTTGTTGAGCTTCTCGTAGTTCTTCTCGGTGAACTTGTTCAGCGTCCGGATTCGCGCGGCTGACTCTCCTGGTAGCCAGCGCAGCAATGAAGCAAAGATACCAAGCAAATGCTCCATCGTCGCGGGTGTGGGCTTCTTGGAGAACAGCGAGAAGATGTTCTTCAGCCCGCCTGCTTCTACCAACTTCACGCTCACGGCCGTGGCAGCTTCGCTGACCTCGTTGCTGCTACCTCCGATTGCGTGGTCTAGTGCACGTAATGCGCGTTGCTTGCTGAAGCCGCCTTCTTTGAGCATGATAAGCACGAGTTCCACACCTTCTGCTTCGAGGAACGCTGTCTTGCCCGCTGTTTCGTCCAAGACGCATGTCAGCGCGTCGAAGATGTTTTCAACGTATTCCTCCTCCGGTGTGTCTTTTGGTGGGTCGCGTTTTCGGTAGTGTGCTAGAATTTGAAGGAAGAGGTCGACGCCTTCGACTTCTTTAGCCAGTCTCGCGCGTAGCATAGGCGAAGATTGAAGGAGCACTTGCAGGACCTCGGCAGCGTATTGCTTGTTTTGAGATAATGGTGATTCCGGCAGACGTATACGGTTGCAGAGCCAATTTAGAACAACTTCGGTGCCAATGCGCTCTGCAACGGGTTGTTGGCTGGCCAAGGACTCGAGGACAGATAGGGAGTGATACACGCCAGATCGATCAGTCTCGTTTGTTTCGTCCAGGCGATTCAGGTTGCTCATGAGAAGGTCGAGTAGGTCGGCTTCCAGAAGTGCAGTAGTCAAAGCGTCCCATTGTGGTTGTGACGCCTCAACGTCCTCATCCAGCAACTCGCTGATAATCTCAATTGCTCCAATCGCAATATCCGTGTTCTCATGCGCCAGCAGCTCCACGAGTCGAGGCGCAGCATTACTCTGCGCAAACTCGAGATATAGCTCTGCGTGCTCCGACAACAGACTCCAGCTCTTAATCTCAGCATCCAGATCCGCTTCCGAGCCCATGAACTTCGTCGGCTCACTCTCAAACTTGGCCCTCAATTCTGCATTTTTCGCAATCTTGCGCTCGAAGCTTGCGGTCAGCCTCTTCATCCACGCGCTATCAATCTTCTCGTCTTTGTAGTCTTCTCCGTCTTGCTCGTCCAGGTAGTCCAGTGCTTGCGCCGTCTCTCCCGTCACTCCACCACCAAAGAATCGACCCTCTTCGTCGTCGCCTTCGTCGTCATCGGGCGGCAGTGAGGGTCCAGCTTCCATATCTTCATCGTCGTCAGGTGCATCTTCGACAGAAGCTTTGCCGTTGGTGTGTGGTGATGAAGAGTCGGAGACTTTCGTAGATTTGTACGCTTGCTGGGCGTCGGGCTCTTCAAATTTGCGCTTACCCGAACCGATGGGTAGGTTCGGCTTCTTGAAGAGGTCGTCGATTGAGGTCATTGTTGCGGTTGTGTGTTTTGGAGGAGCTGTAGCGTTTGCGACCAGTAATGTGTGCTTTCTCAAGGTCGAGCTCTAGCTAAGGCCAATAGACTTTAAGGTGCGGACCGCTAGCGCGCATTTGTCGCGTGGTGGAAGCGGCGTCCGCGCGTTTGGTGGGACGACCTTCGATGTTCGATTAGGCACGACAACATTTTTCGAGAATCCGCAAAAGACAACATCGCAGCGAGGTAAACATGGACTCATCAACAGACTCACGACGCTATGCGCACGAGAATGAGCCTGAGCTCAGCCCTCTGGAGCAAGAGGTTCTGGACGAATACGCAAAACTGGTCGGCAACCTCGACGATGTATGTTATCACATTTGACTCATTCTCACCTTGGCAAGTCCTGCTGACCACGGAACAGCTCTCTGGAATCCTAGCGGAGCTCGCAGCCAATCCCTCCATCGAGATCCTCGACTCATTGCGTGGTCTGGAACGGAAAACAGCCACTGTCTTCACACTACTGAAGGCCAGCGTGTACTCCATCGTGCTGCAGCAGGAGATCAGAGATGAAGATGTTGGATCGCCTCGTTGATGATGACTTTTCATCGTAAGCTTCTCTGGATTGAAAGTATTGCTAGTACTATTTTGCTAATCTTTTAGACATAAAGACAGGTGGCCCTGGCGTTTCTGGTGTTCGGTTGCATTATACCCAAGCTGAAAGGCTTTTTCAGTTCGCTGAATGCATGACTTGTAACAATACGATGTTTTGCATCGCATATCTTGCATGGCCTTTGCATTCTTGCAGTCCTCAGATGGCCTGTAATTGTAACTAGGCAAGGTTTTACCGGCTTTCCACCCGTGTATCGCAGGGCCAGATTCGTTGTGGCCAAATTGCGGAGCAGAAGCCGAGCGAGCGAGCGATCTCGAGCCGAAGTACCCAAAAGAGCTGGCACCAGACCACTTCTGCCTTCCTCATTCGCAGCCGAACCTTCTGGATCTCGTCTCCAAAAGTCGCTCAGCGTAACCTCTTTAGGCGACCGGCATGCACGGCCACGGAGTCACTGAGCATTTTCCCCCAATAAGCTTAATATCAACCTTGAAGCAACTTCAGTCGATCACCAGCAGTGTCCCTTGCGCTATGGGCCGCTGGCGTTGCTGCGCTTCATGCCACAACCATCTTTTGATGCCTTGTGAAGAACTCGGTGCACCCGAGCCCCGAGGAGGCATTCACATCGACGAAACGACATCACAATGCATCGCCAGGCGGTCCACAATCGAGGAAGCAAAGCCTCATACTCAGACAGAGCATTTCAACGAGGCGGCTATACTGCTATATAATGAGACACAGCAAACCACATCAACCGCACAATGAACCATCTTTTCGTGGAAAATTTCATAACATTCAATGCCTAATCGTAATGCCAGGTAACAAGAACCCTAATCAATCAAGGAGGTATCTAAAGTTTAGGTGCAGCGCCAGACCTATCAACCAGGCCAACCTGCTTGTTGCCTCCGCCGCAGCACTTGTTCAAATCCTTCGAAGTCTTATCCTTGTCGAGACTCGTCGGCGGCACCCACAGACCAGGGTTCTTCTCGAAGAAATTGCTCGCGCGGAGCATGACGCTCAGCGGCTCGGCCGGCATGAGCGGGAAGTCCTCCGTGCGCGGGAAGTGCGTGATGCCGAACTGCAGCCAGCACACGATGTCCGTGTTCTCGATGTTGTCGTTGCGGTCAGCCCAGTCCACGACGGTCTCGTTGTGCGGCCAGCCGGGCTGGCCGTTCGACTGGCAGACGTAGTTGCCGGCGGGGAAGAGCTCGTCTTCGCGGTACTTGGTGACCCAGAGCGTCTTGCGGGTGAAGCCCGCACGGCGCCAGACGAGACTGCCGGGTCTGCAGAGCAAGCCTGGCGATTCGCGGCTGATGATCTTGTAGCCTACGGGTTTCTTGCAGGCCGGGTTGAGCTTGTTGGGGTTGATGATATCCCAGGTGCGGCTGGTCTCGTGGTTGTAGTCACAGGCGCCCTCTTTGCTTGTTTTCAAGAGGGTCTTCTGGCAATGGAAGGCGTTGCCGTAAAGGTTGCCTGCCTGTCCGACTGGGATGTCCGTGCTTACTGCGTCATTTTGCACGACAGAGTTGTTTGGCCCGTCGATGGCTGGGTCGACGCGGAGAGAGAACAGATGCTGGTGGTTGTGGGCGTTGAGTCCCTCAGCGACCTGGGTTCCGTGTGGTGCAGCCTGCTCACCAGGGGCGAGCGGCACAGTGTTCAAGATACCGGTGAGCTTGACCTCAAGCTTGTAGGTTCCATCCAGAGAGAACGTGTGGTAGAAGCCATACTCGTAGTTGGCTGCGGTGATGATTTGCGAGATGATGAGCTTGCGATCTCTTGCAGACACGACGGTTCCATCACGGTAGTCGGTGTGCTTGTAGAGAAGGCCATTGTCCTCTTCGTGAATGCAGACAGCGTTGGGAAGTACCGCAGCAAAACCGCGAGCGGTCGACATGACGGCATCAAGATACTTGATGGCTCCCTTGCAGTCACAGCCTGCCTTCAGAGGGTTGGTCATCAGACCCATGCCATACTCGCCAATATCGAATGCATGCTTCCTGTGGTGAGGAAGATCAGGATTGCCGTAAGGGACGACCATCTCGGCAACACTGAGGCGATTGAACATCATGCGGCGTCGCTTCTCGTACATGTCGTCGACAGACACATCAGAGATAACGATTCCTTCACGGTAGTTAAATCCGATGTGCATCTTGTAGCCCGCCCAGGAAAGCTCGTTGCCGTTCATGGTGAACGAGACGCCCTTGGGCTGGGTGACATCGATGGGCTTGAGCCTGTCAAAGACATAGCCATCCTTCAGGAATTCGGGAAGGAAGTTGTGCGACTTTCGAGGCACAGGCACTCTCTTCCCGTCGACTCTGCGGATATCGATACGGAGAACTTCTTCCTTCTCGGTGTCGATGACCATGCAGAAGTCAAGAGGATGGGCGTACTGGTTGTCGTTGGCTGACGGACGCCAGTAAGCAAGACCCTGCTGAAGACGGCGGTCAAAGCCGTAGCGCTCATCGGCTCCCACAGCCCAGCCGTCGAAGTAGACTTCGTCCATGTTGTCAATGCCAATCTCTTTACAGCAAGCAATGACACCAGGATCGGCACGAGCAACGCGTTCACAGACGTCGAGGTCCTCCAAAGTGAGGATGGGCAGGACATCATCGAGGGCCCGGGTAGCCATGATGCTCTTCTTCGGCAGGCTGACCAGGATCTCGTTGACCTGAGCTGAGCCATTCAAGAGGACAATCACGAAGGCCCGGCGTTCTGGTCTTGGGCCATTGGCATCACGCCAGGCCACGTACTCAGACTTTATGGGATCCTGATGGGATATTTAGTATTATGCCACTTGAACTGTGGCATTGGTGCTGCTCACCTTCAATGTGATGACATTGAATTTCAGACGTGCATCTTTGTAATGCTTCTGAACGATATCCGCGACCTCGATGATTTCGGCCACAGTGAGTTGGTCTGAGTGCACGAAAGTCAGCCTTTGCCATGAGCATATGATGGACCATGTTGTCTACTCACCAAGAGGGTGCTGGACTCGTTCAGCTGGGAGTTCTGCAGCGGCTTCCGGGGTGTAAACCTCGTAGCCGGCAATGATCTCAGTATCGGCAGCCATTGTGAATGATCGAGTGGAATTCTTCTGTGGAGAAGTGCTTGTTGTGCCTTCACTGCTCTGTGTAGAAGTACTTGAGTTGGAGAAAATAGGGCAGAGGGAGGATGCAGTCAAGACATTATATACTCTTATGACTCTCAAGGACACGCCGCCATGCTACAGCAGTCCAGAGCTGAGACAGCTGTATGCATAGCCGCATGTACTTGCCGTTTGGGTTAGTCAAACCTAATGTACGAGCGTGTCCCACTGGTGGAAGTGAGGCCGAAACAGACATGCAGCGATAGCTGACCCCCAGTGCATGGTACATGGGCATCCGCGGACACCATGGCCGCATGACCACATGACCGATCTTCAAGACCAATCGCAGGTCTGTGCTCACTTGCATCGGCCCCCCGCAGACTCGGGAGCCAAAGCCACGCTTCAAACGCAGAAGCTTACCTTATCGTTCTGCTAGCCGAACCTGGCAGTTGTGGAGACCGCAATGCGATAACCGTCTCTGGCTATCTACATTGCCATTTGCCAACCCTACTACGCATGCCACATAGCTCGGGCAAGCACGCGGCCAAGCTGCCTGCGTCGCACGATAGCAGAGCATGTAAAGGCCACTCGTCCGCCATCGCTGGTGCCTCTGCGGCAACACGCACCAGACCAAACCGAAATTTCACTCAGATGGACATATCTGCAGCACCCTTCGACGACGGCCCCGGCAGCCGTGAAGAACAGAATGAGCACGATGCCGACATGCTGGCTGGCCTGGGCCACTCGCAAGAGCTGTCCCGGCAGTTCAGTTCGTGGAGCATGTTCGCCCTTGCCTTTACCGTCCTAGGTACCTGGTCAACCTTCTCTCAGAACTTGTCCGACGGCATCACCAATGGAGGCCCGGTTGCCATCCTCTGGGGATTAGTCCTGGTGACTATTTGCAACCTTTGCGTTGCTGTTTCTCTCGGAGAACTTACAAGCGCCATGCCCACGGCCATGGGTCAGGCGTACTGGATCTATCGGCTCTGGACCACGCCTGCTGGACGCTTCTGTTCGTACATGTGCGCTTGGATCAACACCTTTGGATGGTGGACTATCACTGCATCGCAAGCGGCGTTCATGTCGGAGTTCATGCTAGCCCTCAAGCTTTTGTATGATCCAGAATGGGCTCCGGCCAGCTACGGCTACGTTAAATTCTTGATCTATCTGGGTGTGATCCTGTTCTTGACGGTGGTTAACGCCGTGGCTTGTCGCAAGGATCGCATTCTACCCGGGATCAACAGTGTGGTTGGAGTCATGTTCATCCTACTTTTCTTGGTGTTCTGTCTTGCACTTCTCATCTCGGTGGGCATCAAGCCCGATTTGAACTTCCAATCGGGTCGCTGGGTCTTCACCTCGTGGATGAACCAGTCTAGCTGGTCTGGTGGAGTCACTTGGTTCATCAGTCTTGTCCAGGCAGCATACGGTCTGACCGCGTTCGACGCGTGCATCCACATGGTTGAAGAGCTTCCCAACCCGGCAAAGTCAGGACCACGCATCATTTGGCTTTCGGTCCTGACAGGAGCTGTCACTGGTTTCATCTTTATGGTAGTCTGCTTGTTCTGCATGCAAAATTACGACGACATCGTCAACGCGGACTACGCTTTCATCACACTTTGCCAAAGCGTGCTTGGAATCGATGGTGCCGCTGTCTTGCTAGCGCTCTTCATCATCAACGGTGTCGGACAGAACCTCAGTCTTGCAACCACAGCATCCAGACTGACATGGAGTTTTGCGCGTGACGGAGGTATCCCCTTCTACCGCTACTTCGCCAAGGTTGATGACAAATGGCGATCGCCAGTGCGCGCAACCTGGGCGCAAGGCGCGATTGCCGCGCTCATTGGAGTGCTATATCTCTTCGCAGACACGGTGCTGAGTGCAATTCTCAGTGTCAGCACAATTGCGCTGACAATTTCGTACGCGCTTCCGATCGTGGTACTTCTCATCGTTGGGCGCAACAAGCTTCCCGAATCCAGGGGATTCCACCTGGGAAGATACGGTATGACGTGCAACATTGTCTCGGTTATCTACTGCAGCATCACGACGGTGTTCTTCTTCTTCCCGGGAAACCCTAACCCAACTGTCGCTGATATGAACTGGGCCATCGCAGTCTTCGGCGTGATGCTCGTTATTGCTATCGGATTCTGGTTCGTCCAGGGACACAGGTCATACCTACAGACCGATACGGCTACTTTCGGCGTGGTGAACGGCCAGCTCGATGGACCTGCCAGCTCTTACAAGGCCGACGACGATGCCCAGGACGGCACATTGAAGAAGACGTTCTCGGGCCATGTGTCATAGCGAGCTGTATATTTCTGTACATATTGGTCAAATAATCATCACATATCACACCTGATTTCCTGCCCGTAATACTGATCCCTCTGAACATCACATGGCCGTATTGATGCCGCCCGATGCAACCCCTTGGCCGCGTGTAATCTCAAGAGAGTAGTGGCAGGCGTACTCGCACGCCGAAGACGTAATAACAACACTCGTAGCCCTAACATTTATCGCGACTGTATACCATATCCAAAGGATCAACGAGGCTGTGGAGTCGGACCGCAATAGCGCAAAGATAAGCATTAATCAAAACGACGATCTGATTTAGGCAACGCCCTGTCGGCTGGACAACCTCAATACAGCAACTCTGGAGGCCAAAGTGAACTCCCAGGGTCCCTCGAACAGGACAGCGGCGCTCGCCTGATCTCGCGAAGAGAGTTTGGGCGTGGGGAAACACGGGGTAGTTATCTGTTCGTTTCTGGAGAGGCTAAGTGGATCTCTCCCCGATAAGACAAGGACAAGCGTTTCGCTGACCAGCCTCGTGCATAATCGGCGTACTGTACGCGGCTCCCGGATTTCAAGGAAGCTCTCGCTGGTCTCTTTGATTGTGCAGAGAGCAGGTCTGTGATCTTGATCCATCATGCGTATGCCGCGTTTTAGCGAGGCTGTCAGCAGAGTTAAGGTATGCATGTGCGGAACCCTTCGTGTGGCCTTCGCCCCATCCTGCGGGCGATGATTGTCGCTAGCACCGAGTGGGCATGTCCTGCCGGCCGAGGTGAGGTAGCTATCGCTTTGTGGTGGTAGCTTCAAGTGATAGCTATCCTCGCCGGCGCTGGTAGAAACATCTGCTCATATTATTTGACACGCATAACTGATCTCGGCCAACAGTTGCCTTTACAGCATCTACGCCAGTTCACCACTGCAAACAACACACGGGCACAATACGATATGTCTTTGTTCAAGAAGATTACTGCGCCGAATGGGCAGAAGTACGAGCAGCCGCTGGGACTGTTCATCAATGGCGAGGTGGTGCCGGCTACTGGTGGCAAGACCATTGCATCCATTGATCCTGCGTAAGACCTTCATAGTTTATATATTGTCAGAATATGCTGCTGACAACACCTCCAGAACTGAGGCCACCATCGCGGAGGTGCACGCTGGCTCAGCTAAAGATGTTGACACTGCTGTCAAGGCGGCCAAGGCAGCTCTGAACAACCCATCATGGAAGCTATTGCCAGGCACCGACAGAGGCATCCTGATGTCAAAGCTTGCAGACCTCATCGAGGCCAACAAGGAAGTACTGGCTTCGGTCGAGGCTTGGGACAATGGTATGCATTTGGTGACAGTTTCTCAACTATGCGGAGCTGACCATACTCTGCAGGCAAACCATACTCCGTGGCACTGACTGAGGACTTGCCCGAGACCATCAACACATTCCGCTACTACAGCGGCTGGGCAGACAAGATCTTTGGACAAACTATTGGCACCACACACCAGAAATTCGCTTACACACTGCGCCAGCCTATTGGCGTTGTTGCACAGATCATTCCATGGAACTACGTACGTGCCAGACATATAGCCCAAGACGCTCTTAGACATATGCTAACACATCATAGCCTCTTTCTATGGCCGCCTGGAAACTTGGGCCCGCCCTAGCATGCGGCAACACCATTGTCCTCAAGCCAGCTGAACAGACTCCCCTCAGCGCTCTCATACTCGCACAGTTGATCAAGCAAGCCGGATTCCCACCCGGCGTTGTCAACGTAGTCAACGGCTACGGAGCAGAAGCAGGCACAGCTCTAGTACAGCACCCTCTCGTCGACAAAGTAGCCTTCACCGGCTCCACCGCCACCGCAAGAGGAATCATGGGCCTCGCCGCCAAAACCCTCAAGAACATCACCCTCGAAACAGGCGGCAAATCACCCCTCCTAGTCTTCAACGACGCCGACCTCGAACAAGCCGTGAAATGGGCCCACGCTGGCATCATGTCAAACCAAGGTCAGATTTGCACAGCAACCTCCCGAATCCTCGTCCAACGCGACATCTATCCGCAGTTCATCGCCAAATACAAAGAGACTGTCTCAGAAGTCTCCAAGATCGGCTCCCAATGGGACGAAGCCACCTTCCAAGGCCCGCAAATCTCCAAAGCACAGCTCGACCGCATCCTGTCGTACGTCGACAAGGGCAAAGCCGAGGGTGCGACGCTAGCCATCGGCGGCAAGGCCTGCCCGATCGACGGCAAGGGCTTCTTCGTCCAGCCGACAGTCTTCACGGACGTGAAAGAAGACATGGCGATTTGGCGCGAAGAAGTCTTCGGTCCTTTCGCTGTCATTGGCACGTTCGAGGATGAGAGCGAAGCGATTGCTAGGGCGAATAACAGCGAGTATGGCCTTGGTGCTTCGGTGTTCACGCGCGATATCGAGAAGGCACACCGTGTTGCGTCGGAGATTGAGGCGGGCATGGTGTGGATTAATTCGAGCCAGGATAGCGATCCGCGCATTCCGTTCGGAGGCGTGAAGCAGAGTGGTATTGGAAGAGAGCTGGGAGAAGCGGGTCTGGAGGCTTACACACAGATCAAGGCTGTGCATGTCAATCTCGGATCTAAGCTTTAGTCAAGTGTATGATTTCATGAAATGATAAGGACATTGTGTGCATACCATTGTTTGCTCGCTGCCACGGACACTTGTACAAGTTGTGTGCAGAAGTCATGACATTGAAATCGAAAAGCAGGATCAATATCAGCATGCAGTGGACGAAAAGGGATGGTCATATCGATGTATCTTCTCGACTTCTATTGATGCACAAACACCTGCCCCGACCGATCCGCGCTCACAATCATCCCAAACGGCCGCTCCAACACCGCAACATCAGTGACAGTATCCAGATGTCCATCGAGCAACTGCTGCGCCGACGAACGAATCGCCTCGTATCTGGACTTTGCTGGCGGCCCACGTTTTGTAGAACCATTTGCCGAAATCTTGTTCGACTCGACCACATCTACCGCATTGCCACTGCCGTCTGATAGCTTCTCACTTATGACTTTGGTATCGAGGCCGAGAGCGCTGAAAGTGTAGGTGGGCTTGTCGCCCGGTGCGCCACCGCTGATCAGCCTGCAGCCTTCCAGTCTTTCGCAATCCCAAAAGCGTACTCGGCCGTCTGGACCACCGGTCACGGCAAACGCATACTGAGTTTCGGAGTCGTTGGAGGGTTGTTGTTGGCTGAAGTAGAGCGAAGACGACACCGCACGAGCAGCGGCGGCGGTGTCTGAGATGCTGGAGTCAGTACGCACAGCATCGGCGACTCTGCTCAGCTGGCTTTCGTACTTGTCGTCGTCAAGGTTTCGAAGCTCGTAATCGCGTAGGTGAAGCCGATCTCTACCATCCGAGGTAGCAGGTCGGTAAATCTCGTGGCAGATGACCTTTTCGATGTCCCATACCGTTACTTCGCCTCGGTTCGTGCCACCCGAAATACACACTCTGTTCCTTCGAGCTGTCTTACGGCTCGGGTGAAGCTGGAGTCGGGTTATTGGGGCAGCGCTGGGGAAGGTCCACGATCGAAGCTTGAGCTTGAAACGTAGATCCCAAAGATCAAGCACGCCGTGCGATGTACCAGTCAAAAGCCAATCGTGACGTCGTCCGATGCAGAAACAGGTCAAAGCGCCATGCTGTGCTGGGCTGTGGAATTCGAATATGGGTGTCATCGTACGCATGTCGATGGCCAAGATACGGTTGAGACTGGTTGCCAGAACAAGAGTGCTGACGGACTCTCCACGGTAATGCTCTACCCACACAGCGTGTTCACCAGCAGGGTGAGAGGTAGGAATATGCCACTCACGTAGGCAGCGAAGCTTTCCGTAACGAGTAGAGCTTCCAGGTTCTGTGGTGATGTCAACTTTGACGGCGTGCACGCTACCGTCCGAGCCTGTGCAAATGAAAGCATGTGTTGACTCTATGAAGCACAAGCCTGTTACTTTGGCGTTCGGCGCAAGACGATATGTATTGCGTGAGCGATGGCTGACGTTACGTTCGAGGCGTTCACTGTCCCATACCTTGATGGAACCGTCATCGGAAGCAGTAAGAAAGAAGGTGTGGTCAGGCGCTACGAGTATGCGCGAGACTCGCTCAGTGTGCTCGCTCAAGACAGCCATTAGCTTGCCCTGTGGTCGCCATGGCCCCGGTGTCGTTTGACTGCTACTGCTAGGTATTGGGCCACGTTTCGGTAGCTGAATGAGTGGGCCAAACTCAGCGACGTCAACAGGGTAGTTGTCCACATACAAGGCATCCAGCAATTTCAGCACTGTTGGGTCATTGCCGTCGTAGTTATGGAAGGACTTGCTACTCTGCATTCGCTCCAGCCCTTGACGTTGTGGCTGCGCTGGTCCGGTGGAAGGTGAAGGGCGCCGGCTAGGGCTTCTGATGGGGGCCTGTAACCTGCCTGCCGCCATTGCACCATCTGTCGAGACTTCGGGAGCGGCTTTGCTGCGAGGATTGTGACCAGGTAGAAGACCAACACCACTGTTACGATGGCGGAAGGCGCTGTCGTTATCTTTAGCCAGTAGATCAAGTCCTGAGTTCGGTGATGAAGAAAGGCTGCCTGAAGTTCGTTTTTGCAGTGTCGAAATCTTGATTGGTTGGATGCCCAAGTAATTCGGGCTTTTCTGTCCATCGGCCTTGGCCGAGCTTGCATCGTCGCCACCACTCTCTCTGGTTCGAGAATCGTCTTGTTTCACTGCAGTCGCTGCCTCCTGTAAAGCTTCTGCAATAGATCGGTCATGGTCTTGACCACGTACATGCTCCTCGTACGTGTTTACATCGTTTTCAAACAAGACCGTATGTGGCCTGATCTTGTGCCGAGCTAGTGATACGACTTCCTCATACGTGGTGCTTGATTCGGTCGAGTCGTTGGCGCGTCCACGCTGTGCCGCTTTCCAGAGATATTCTCTGAAAGCAAGAATCTTCATCTCGTCTTCGCTCTGCATGCCGGCGTTTCGCAAGCGACCCAGCCACTGCTCGTCCTCGTCCACCTTTTGCATCTTGGCTACAAATTTTGGCCCAAACTCGGCAACTGAGGACACGGGTGGCATGTACGATGTTGTTCGTCCAGACAACTGTCTCGCCTCTTTTGCGGGTTTCCAGAAGGTGCCCTTCTCTGCCCGCGTTGCCCACTGGAGACACATATCTAGCACTGCACGTGGCAAGGGCTTCTTCAGGGCGTCTAGCAGTTCTGCCTCGTTCATGTTGGCCACCGAAGTTTTGAGATAAGGCGAGATTAACGGGGTAACCAGAATGCGGATGTCAGCTACGGAGAGGAAAGTGGTCGCCGCGGAGATGAAGTGCGAAGCAGCTTCCCGAATCCAGAGGTTGGGATGCATGGAGAAACGTGCGATGGTGTCGATAAGCTCCCAGGTCTTGGCTCGTTGTAGTAGTCCAAGTTCAGCCATGTTCGCAAGCGAGCGAAGAACCTGCTCAACGACCGATTCTTGTGGGTCTGAAAGTGCTTGTAGCATCAAAGGTAGAATGAACTCCTCAAAGCTCGCACCTCCGATGTAGACCGCGACGCCAACGATGGTTTTGAAGAAAGCACACTTCAAGATCCAGTCCGGGTCGTTCAGATATGTGTTGAGATGGCTCAGTATGACCTCGCTGGCCTTTGATTCTCCGAAGAAAACGCAAAGACTTGTGACTGACGAAAGGAAAGCTCGTCGGACAGAATTGTCCGGGTCAACGAGGAATATCTTTGTCTGGGCCTCGAACTGCTCGATGAGCTCAAGTCGTGTGGCATCATACGCATCCAAGGCGAAGAGTCCGGCGCCGTCGTCTTCGGTTCCAGCGTTGGCGGAAGGCATAGATCCATCTGCTCTGAGAGCTTGGATCATGTCGAGAAATCTAGCGGCTGTCTCGGACAGACTCGCAAGGCATGATGCATATGTGGCGCGCACAATGTTGTTGTTGCGGAAGCTTGCGCTTTTGGTGAACGTCTGCAGCCGAGGAAAGATGTACTGAGTGAACAAAAGTGAGTTCACGGGTGAGGCAACCGTGACCAACGCTAATAACTGTGTGACAGATCTCAACGCCGCTACCAGGACCATTTCGTTTGTGTCTTCTAGCAGAGGCATGATATACGGTAGGACGCGGTCGAGTTTGGCTTCATCTGGCAAGCGTTCGGCAAACGCAAGCAAGAGCTCACAAGCGCGGACTCTGGAGGTAGCTCGCGCAGTACTGCGCAATGAAGCAGTGATTACGTTCAAGAGGATACAGGTACCGTCGTCGCTCTGCGAAGGTGGTGCTGATACTGCGGGATGTCGCGAGTTGGGCAGATCGACTTGCAACGGGAACAGTGGCTGTAGCTGAGCAGATCCATGCTTGTTGCGACTTTGGTGATCTGGAAGCTTTTCATACCCAAGCGATACGGACAGCATCTCGAAGTCATGATAAATACGGTCGATCCGATCATCTGCTTCGCCGTTGTTGCTGTTGGGTGCGGTTGAAGCCTTTCTCCCCACGCTTGGGTCTGTGACTTCTTGCGTGAGCGTGTGCAGATGCTGATAAAAGTAAAGAGGAAAAGCCTTTCCCTTATACTCGTCGAGATAGTCCTGTGCATGCCAACGCTCTTGGGGATCAAGGCGAATCATGCTGCTGATGAGAGAGCGAACATGCACATCGTCGATCTTGCTCAGAAGTGCAAAGGCTGGATCGTACTCTTTCTTCCGATATTTGAACAACTGGCTGAGCGTGAATGTTGGCGTCTCCGTGAACAGCTCAGCAAGAACGCAGCCCAAGCTGAAGATGTCCATATTCCACTGCACAGTATCACGATCGCTCGGCTGGTGACCTGGTGCAATGAAACGTTCTGGCGCCAGATAACATGTTCTCCGGGATGTGGTGTCAAAGTAGAACGTGAAATCCGCTGGATTGTCTTCTGGGAGGTAGACCGGTTTGAACGCTGATGAGAAGTCTGTGAGATACACCCAGCCCCAAGATGTCACCAATACATTTTCCGTTTTGATGTCGCCGTGGAAGACCCCATGGGCATGACAGTCACGGACGGCACACAGAAGTTGGAAAGCGATCCACTTCTTCTCAATTCCTTCCAGAAAAGGGCGAATACTCATGCGATCATAAAGTGAGCTGTGGATGTATTGTCGGACCAAGATGCCGAAGTTGCTCGTCTCCAGCACTCGTGAGTAGGTCAATACGTTCGGCACGTTTTCGAGCATGCGTCTCTCCTTCCGAAGAGCCGTGGCATATTTGCTGAAAGAGACCTTTGCGCTTGACTTCATGCATACTTTGGCCACCACGATACCGCTTTTGTGCTGAGCGCGCACCGTCCTGAGGAACCTAGGGCCGCCCAGAGCTTTCTCAAAGGTCAGGTCTGCAAGCTCCGGTGTTTCAATAGCGCTTGGCCCTGCAGGCAGCGTCGTGAGAGAGTATCCTTGACCCATCTTGAGTCGATATCAGCAGGTGACACAGTATTGAGGCCGGCCTCAGGTGCCGGGATCAGGAAACCAGTTCAGCGTCATTTGTTTGTCCGTGTGAAAACTACTCCGCACTGTGATAACTGCTCCAGAGCCACAGGGTTTGCTGATGAAATAGTCCCGTTTGTTTGTCCTGCGATGATGAACGACTGTAACATCCATCGTCGTCCCCGTAAGGCATATGCGCTAGTGTAAGGCACACGTGCTGATATTCGGCCCGCGCGGCCCGATCTCAGCCCCACCAGGTTGCGCTTGTCTCCAAACGTCATGATTACATCGTCGGACCAAAGTCCTTCAACACATTTGCATCGTCGATCAATTGTCAAATGTTTGGACTGGAAATATGTGCACTCAGAATTAAATATTGCTTTGGTATCTAATTTTCAAAATCCCCCAATGCTTCGTACCCAAGTGTGATTCGTAACATTCATGCACGCGCTTCGCTTTTCAAAAGTCAAAGAGTCGATGCTAACAGCTTACTGGGGACCGAAGGTGCCCTTCTTCTTGAGCTCGGCCTCCTCCTCCTCGCGGAGCTCCTGGTCGATCTTGGCGCCCTTGCTGGGCTCGTTGCCGTGGTTCTTGGCCTGTGATATTGTTAGAAAGATGTATGATGGATCGCAAGGAAGTGGTAGCACATACGGGAAGAGTGGCGTCCTTCTTGCTCTCGGTGACCTCCTGGGGCTCGGGAGTGGGCTCCTTCTCGCGCTTCTCCTCACGCTCAAGCTGGTTGGCAATGGTGCGCTCGTCCTCTGTATCCAGCATTAGTCTCCCATCTCATACGATATTCGGCTCATAGCTCATGACATACTGGAGTCGTTGGCCTTGTGAGAGTTCTCCTTGCCCTCGTGGAAGCGGTTGGCCTCCTGCTGGGCGCGGATGGTAGCGTCGCTCTCGGTGCGCTGTATGGTATTAGTCCATTGGACTTGACATGAATCGTCATTGGTATTGGAGGGTGTAACGCACCTGGTCACCAGCCTCGTAGGTGCTGCGGGATCCGACGTTAGACATGTTTGAGTTGTTGTGAAGGGTGGTTGGTGTTTAGGTGGTTGTTATGAGGATCTGAAGAATAATTGAGATGTTGTTGACGATGTGTGGAGTGGAAAGAGAGCACAAGACATGCGCAGCAGAACCTTTTGATGTAGTAGTGGGGGTGCCCTCCAATGTGATGTCATCCGATGGCCTCATGTCGATGATCGAATTCACATCATTGCCCCCACCGCGGTTGGCCCGGGATCAGGAACCAAGCGCGTTGTGCGCCCAATGCTAAAGATTATAACGCGAGAAGCCCACTCAACCGATATATATCAGATTCTAGAATCCTCTATTCATCGCAATTTATTCGACGAGCGATGTCATTAGGATTCTTGACAATCCACCTCCCTGTTTCATGTCGCAAGGCAAGCCTACGTACACTCGAAGGCTGACCTTGTGCTTCGCTTGTCATCACACCTGTCCTCTGCGATAGACTCTTCATACGGTTGGGAACATCAGAGCGTTTTCCACGTCCACGTTCAAACGAAATGCAAAGCTAGCGTCAATACGCCATCGCAAGGATACGGTATAATTACATGCACAAATCTAGGAAAAACAGAAATGACAAGCATCTGCCTCATAAGATGTGCCAGCTGATGATATTAGTCTAATGTTAAGGTGATGTTTCCTACCTCTTGGAAGCGATTCAAGAGATTTGTTATTATAACTTGAGCAAGGAATTTGTCGCTGTGAGGCACAGTGACAGAAAGTTTGATCAGAGCGGCATCGTGTTGTGCTTCTGAGAGGTTATCATCTCTCCGTCGAGCTCTGTGTGCTACGCGAACGGACACAATCTCTCTTCCCATAATTCGTTCACTATAGTTGATCTTACTTTTAAGCGTTATGGTCAATTGTGAAGGGCTGTGAAACGAGCCGGACGTTGTCGCATTTGCCGGGGAACTCCGAGTGACCATAGGCGGAGTGCAACGAACCATGAACAAGATACAACGTGAAGAACACGGCATACACCACTGCCAAAAACGATCTTTCTAATAAAACTCCAAAGATTTATCTGAACAATTGGACTCTCTTTGACTGTGCATCGCCAGAACCCTTGTTCCGTCACTGTCGAACCGGACCAGTGGTTTTGTGTGTACAATCTAACAGACAAAAACGGGTTATTTTAGTCAGCATCAAATACAACCTCAACATCATAAATTACCTTGCAATTATACAGATCCCTTACTTTCAGAGCCGTAGTTACATGTCGTTTTGAGATTCGACTCAACAGATTAATAAATACATGTCGTGAAATGTAATAGCAAAGCAATTGTGGGTGGTGGTCATTTTGTCCGTACAAAGCGTCGCTTTGCGAAAAGGCCGTGAACAGCAGCGCATATGGGCCCGAATTTGACACAAGTAACCGCAGATCGATAAGGTGTTCATTATTTATTGGCCATCTTGATCATGAACACATCAAGCGTCTGAGGGGTGGGTAGGCGACATGTTGCTGCTTAAGCCTGCCAATCCATGTCACCCCAACACTAACCCTACGTGTTACATCTGACGAACGCAAAAGTACATGCATATACATGTACATGTACATGTACTTGTACTGACTTTCATGTTCATCAACAATTCATCAGACAACAGCAACGTGCATTGTGCGGACATCTCTTGTGATGTTGAGATCGAGTGTACATGCCTTCATGGGGTCGTCATGTGATGTAATTAGGATAAAAGGGAGATAGTATTAGGTTGCTATTAACGTTTCGTACAGCAGCGAGCTGAGCATCGCTCTGCTTGTCCATCAGCATTAAGGTCGTGTACATCTATGGCCCGATACTTCCACGCGAAAGCTCTTATTCCACGTGGGCGCTCTGCAGGACCACCAACTCAGATGTACTCAGGTCGGAGATAGATGTCTGCGCAGCTGGACGGAAGCGGGAGATCGTAGTAGGCCAAGCGGAAGAAGAGCTGTGGGACACCTGGATGCGCGAACGGCAAGATTAGTACTGGTCCATCGAAGCGAGAAGCTGTAGTCCTGGCTCACCATGCCACCAATCGCAAACAATCCATCCTCCAAAGGCATTGAGGGCAGGATCGCCGCCAGGAGAGCTGTTCCACTGCAATCCAGTCGAGTTGATGAAGAAGCCGTCGCCGTCGCCACGCGTAGAGCCTCCTGCACCAGCGTCGATGCGAACAGGCTGCCAGCCAGAGTAAGCGGTGTCGGCCAACGCCAGGTTCATGCTCCTACGTTGCTTGTCAGTTGGGGGTTCCGCCCAGTACGGACGACGGGTGTCTTACCAAGGGAACTGGGTTCCGAGGTCGAACTCTTGGACATAGTTCGGGGCCTCAGCGGTGGACGTGTTCGTCGCGTTCAGGTGAGCAGTCGGTGCTGCAGAGCCGTTTCTGATGAATGTCGCATCGCCTAAACCGGCGCCAGTGTGGTATGAGATGACGTACTATTAAATCAGCTCAAGCTCGTATGGTAGAGGCAGTTCAGCACTCACAAGGTTCTCGAACAGACGTTTGTTCCTCTGGTGAGGCTTCAGTTCCGTCTTCAAGCGGTACTCGCCCGTGTCGTTCAGAGCGGCGACAGCCGAAGAGGCCATGGTGGCGAGGACCGCGAGAGTTGACAAGCCGTACATAGTGGCAGAGTGTATGTGGTGATATCGATGGTGTTGTCGTTATTGTTCTCAATGGTCTTGTCTCAAATGAAGTTTACAAGGAAGACAGATGTCTGATGTCGGGAGAAATTACCTAGGTATGAGGAAAGTGGAAGTAAATGCAGCAGTGAAGCAAGAGCGCGTGTCTTGCGATCGTACCTTACATAACCTTATAGTCCGAAAGAGTCTGTAAGTTAGAGCAGTTCCTTCCCGTCATACGTAGGACATCGTCACTAGATCCGCAAACACATTCCCGATTGCCTTGGTGTAACGACGAGGAACCGACGCTTCTAACTTCAGTTCACAGGCATCGTCATCGGATCGGCAGCACTGCAACCCGATATCTGCGGCTGCCTCAATGGCATACGTAACCCTGTCAATTTGCTACATGGTGCGACTGGGGTGACTGCCGTGGCCCGTGGGGTTTGAGGCGACACCTTGAGTTTCTCGAGAGTTTCAATCCAACTCTGCGCGCATACCACCCATTTCAAGTCTGTATCAGAACCTGCGTCTCTTGAAGATCCGGTGACGTGAGGTGAGGGTCCCGTCATTATTGCAGATCTCGGGAAATCGAAGGGGTCCGACCATGGACGCTTGTTCTTAGCGCACCATGTGAGATGGACGTGGTGGAGGAGAACCTCCGAAGTGAAACTCTCAGCGGAGGCAGCGGCACAGCAAGTGATTCACGTCACGTGCCGACGCGCAACGCTTTCCATTGTTCGCGACGTGTAACATTTCCCGATTTCCCGTCGCCACGACCAGATCGAGCTGTCGCAAGACCACTTACCCACATGCCCACGCCTCACTAATGGATTCTGCATACGATGTTCCGGATTCGACGGACTGGTTGAACACGCCACTCGCCCTCCTTTCACACCTCGAAAGCGCACTACACTGCCAAATATGCAAGGAGTTCTACGACACGCCCATGATCACATCATGTTCGCATACATTTTGTTCACGATGCATACGGACGTCGCTATCAGCCGATGGTCGCTGTCCCGCCTGTCGAGCATCCGACCAGGCGAGCAAGTTGCGCAACAACTGGCAGTTGCAGGAAGTTGTATCAACATTCTTGGCCGCTCGACCAGAGGCCTTGAAGATCGCAAGACAAGAGCGAGATGAAGCGAACAAAGAAAAGAAGCCTGCGAAACGAAAACGCGCGGTACTGGACTCCGACGACATAGCTGAGGCAGAAGGAGGAGGCAGGACCACTCGCAGCAAAAGCAGGCGCACTGTCGCATCGCAAAGTTCACAACAGGAACTCATTGAAGTGGATGATTCCGATGACGATGGAAGCTTTGAGCCAGAGAAACCAAAAGACGACGGTCTAATCGAATGTCCACTCGGCTGTGGAAAACGCATGAAGATTGAGGCAGTCGAACCACATCTCGACAGATGCGAGGATGAGAAAGAGGCAGAGAAGAAGGCCAAGGCGCGTAAAGCAACAGGCGGGCTCAACAGCTCGAGAGCTTCACAACGAAACACACCAAGACCTCAGGATCGAATATCGGAGCTGAATTATTCCCTGCTAAAAGAGACAGCAATGCGCAAGAAGATGGACGAACTTGGGCTTCCAAGCTTTGGCAGCAAACAGCTCATGGTGAGGCGGCATACAGAATGGGTCAATTTGTGGAATGCGAATTGCGATTCCAGTAATGCGCGAACAAAGAGGGAGCTTCTTCACGATCTTGACACATGGGAGAGGACACAGGGAGGACGAGCACCGACAACAAACCAGGGCTATGGAATCATGCGCAAGGACTTTGATGGAAATAGCTGGGCGAACAAGAACAAGGACGATTTCAGCAGACTAATAGCTGATGCTCGTCGGAAGAAGACGACCGCTCCACCAAAACCAGAAGCCGACCAACAAGGAGAGAAACCTGCACCCACACCTGATCTCGAGAAGGGCGAAGAAACAGATCACAGTACAGTTCCTTCCGCTCCGGTTCCTGACCAACAGGCAGCTCAAGTGCAGCCCAACATCAACCAAGAGCCGCCTCCACAACTCAATGGGCAGAGTCCTTATACCATGAGCACTTCAGAATATTTCAGACACAACATCGAGCTGAACTCCGCTCAGCAGGAACGGACACCACCTGCCACTGGTCAAGATACCCCTGTACCGCCCGCGCCGACTGGCATCGTTCGCAAGGAAAGCCACGATTACCATGTCAATCAACATGAGGGATCAGAGCCATGCGAGTTGCCATCACACCTCGCAACCTCATCAGTACGAAAAGTGCCCATGTTCTCGCTACCGCAGGAATCTTCCAGGGATCAATGAAGCGTGAGGTCTGCCACATGCGGTTCATGATGTGCTCACGATGTGTTTCGTTGGAGTAAGGCCTATGATCTGCACTTGTATAGAGGATACCCATAAGGAAGCTACGTAGATACCCAAGCTGCCAAGAAACCATTGCTAATTGTGCCAGTGAAGTTGTGGTCTACTTCCCTTCCGAGGACGCGCGACCATGTCTGCATCTCAGAGATTCGCGGAGTAGATTCCAATCGTGACATGATTCAGACCCTGACCAAGAGAGAAGCGATCGACCATACCTTATGACGAGAAATGTTTCAGAATAAGTCTCGCGACCCTGCATTATGCGTTCGTTCGAGCCCATTCCTTGCGATCGAACCCAGTAGCACTGCGGAATACGCAGGGCTCGCCCGTGTTCACTAGTACCGTAAAGCTAGACGTATAAGCCGATCCGTTTACGACGATTTGCAATGTAGGGACCGACTATCTTTACATCACTCACACATGGCTACTCTGGTAGATCACAGCGGTGGAAGCCATTCTTAATAATCCTTAAAAGGTCATTGACTGTCTGCATTCTTTCCTCCTTGATCATAGTCCAGCAATTACTATTCCTTTACCATTTACCACATCAACTCAAATACCCATCAGCAGATTCCATCTCCACCCAAACCATACCCAAACCCACTCTCAAACCCACCAAAATGCGCTTCCTCACCCTCCTCACCACCCTAACCTCTCTCCTCACCTCAACATCCACAGCCCGCATAACCGGCTTCTCAGCCCCCTCAACAATCGTCCCCGGCGCTCCCATCCAAATCTACCTCCGAGCAGAAAACTAGTACGTTGAACGAAGGGTACAACCCAACCTCGTGGTGTAGGTTCAGAATCCGTATTCCTCTCTCAACGGCAGGGAGAGCAGTGCGGATTTTGAAGCCAGGGCACGAGCCCATATAATGTCTAAGACACCTTGCTGACTTGAACCCTTCGCTCTTAGCATCCAGCGCGTCCAAGACGTCGCCGTAGCCTTCGGAATCACGCCCACAGAGCAGCACCACCCTCGCTCGCTCGGCACGTTTGTGGGAGAGAAGTTCTTGGGGCCTGGTAAGTGTCATTCTTATCCTACCCTTACATCCAAACTTCTTGATGGAAGCACAGAGTGCATCATCGCTGATATCAGTTGTTAAAACAGAGAACTCAAACATCATCGGCAACATCACCGCCAACGTGAGCATTCCGACAAGCAGACCTGAGGGCAGCGCGACGATCACGGCGGCATTGTTCTCGTTGTATGGTGTTAGTTTGACGGGGAGCGTGGAGTATTTTGCGGTGAATGTTACGGTGGGGAACGAGACGTCGAGCGAGTATGTGGTTTCGGAGTATGAGCCTGTGCCGACGATTGAGTCGAGGTGGACGGCGTAAGAGCGGATGGTCAGAGATGATAGAACTGAATGGAAAGTGTGAGAATTACGCTTGGGATATGTATTTGGGATTGATTGGTTAACTGATTGATTGAAGTTCAAGTGCTATTGATCGTAGGAGATGCTTGTCCAGCAAGCCATTCAAGTCAACCATCGTAGTATCAAATACAGAAGAGCGAGCTGTCCCAGACAGCCCGTCGTTTCTGATCAAAGGCATTCACAATTCATCTTGTGGCCGTCAGGAACCACACATACCATGAAAGCCAAAAGTAAAATAGAACTCAAAGCAAGACAAGTAAACAAGGGTAAGTTCCAGATATCAAACATGATCAACAATCAGCGCCTTCTGTGGTAAAGCGGACAGCTCGAGCACCACAGACTGTTGCCCGCAGCAAAGTGCTCCACAGCGTCTAGAAACATGACCACCTCGCTGTGCTGCTTTCCCATCGCCTCAACCAAGCCCCGCTTACGTTCGAGGAACCTGCCCTCGGCGGCGATGGCAGCATTCTTTACGATCGCCATGGCTTGTGCTTCTGAACACTGCCTCTCCACCATCGAGACGGCGACCGCGTTCTTCAGACGTTTGATGTTGTTGGTGCTGCGAGAGTCTTGCGGCCAAGCCCAGTAGTCTCGTGTGAGGGCCACGCTCTGCATTGCTGCTGCGATGGCAGGTTCGATGATTTCGAGCTCGGCGTCTTCGAGGTGGAGGCCGAGGGCGTAGCGCAGTGTAGACATCCATGGCTTGCCAGGGAAGGCGAGCAAACAGTTGCGCGTGGGGCCCTCGAAACTGAAAGGGCTTTCGATGGCGGGGACAGTAGTGGTGGAAGATTCGCGACAATGGTGGTACCATGCGTTCAGAACTCCGAGGCCTTTGGAGCGGTCGGTGGAGATCAGGTCGTACAAGGCTGGCTTGATTTGATCTTCGAAGATGGCGCTGTACATCGTGTGGTGGGCTGGCGCATTGCAGAGACGTTCGGAGGGTTGATGGCGGTCAAGAGTGGCAGGCAATGCTTCCGCGAGGTCTCTGGTGAACGGCTGGGTAAGATTGTCGTAAGTAGCATCCTTGTGCGAGAACCTATTATCAGCCTCGCTGCACATAGTGACAAGGCTTGCGATGCGAGTCATCAATCCCAACCTGGAAGGCATAGCATCGGGCATGACGAGGGCAACCCAGTTGCCGCTGATCTTGTTCTCTGTAGAGACAGGGACCTTGACGTTGCTCTTGCTGAGTCGGCGTGCCAAGTCGTAACGAAGCTTTTCGAGGGCGTTGTCGCAAGCGGGCTCGTTCACCGCACGCTTGACATGGAGTGTAGTGAAGCATCTGGTTGCTCTGAGTTCCTGCTTGGGAACTGAGTATGATTTTCGTCCCTGTGGTAGCGGCCTGGGGAAGTACATCTCGGAGTGGAGGAGATTGCTCCTGAAGCGGCCGTGAAGGGTTGATCAACGCAGGATGTGGTAGTAAATGTTTGGAAGGACCCGACAAGGCTGTGTGCCTCCCTATGTTTCCGTGATTGGTTGAGGGCTTGCTTGAAAATCGAGGTCAAAGCTGATGGGTAAAGGTTGTTCGATCGTGAGAGAGACGGTGGGGAAGTTGGTTATCATATATTCGACGGCAGATCTTCCATGACATCCCATGGAAAGAAAGATGCGAGGAGCGAACAGGGTGGAATATCAGCCAAAGGTCAGATGCGGCCACAGAATGACAGCGAGTGTCGAAGACGTGGCTGGAGCCTAGCTGTGGAAGCAGAACACGTGGGTCCGGAAAACATCATTCACCAAGGTTATGGTCATACAGCACTGTATGGCCTGAGGCTGATCGTAGCAAGGCATCAGGATTGCGATTTCGGAGTTTGCTTGTTGAGCTAGCCTGCTGGATATGTGATATGTTGAGATCTGTGTGTGCGATCAATGCGAGATTGCATACCGGCATCGATCGCTATGCCTTAATGATCGGCTGTAGCAAGCATGCCAGTCAAGTAAAACGCGACCTGCTGCCCCTCATTTCTGCAGCATTTGCGCCTATACGCCCTTTTGTCGAACATCGCCGCCAAGAATGTGCCCCACCGTCGAGACCCACTTGTTCTGCAACCACACAGAGTACGACACAGTATTCGTCTGCGACGTCGCGAGAAACGACAACCTGGGCAACGGACCCAGAGTTGCAGACTCATGCCCGCAGCCAGATTTCTTGAGAGTCGAATCGACAGCCTGCTGCCAAGGGTGCCTGCTGGATCTCCTCGAGGACATCCGAGACGACGCCTGCGGAGAATGCAGGGAAATGATGAGGGTGAGAGGTATGGAATGGGAGCTGGCGAATTTGAGGCGGGATGTCGAGCATGGGCGGTTGATGGAATCGATGTGGCGACTGGATAGATAGTTATATTGCTCATGCAGAGATGGCGTACATCTCACAACTTGGTTGAGGGTTCTTTCCTAGTAGCAGCAGCGCCACCGAAGACATAGCCAGTTGCAACAGGGCTGAAGCCAGTGGTCCCTGGTAGCGGATAAGGAGCCTTTCGCCACGCTTGAGCAAAGAAGACAGGATGGACGATGGCGGGGTTGAATGGAGAGGCGGTATGGGTTGATGGCGAGTTGGGACCTGGACTCTGCTGTGGTGGCATGGCTTCCATTTGGCTTCGAGGTTGGCTGGTGTTCAGTGGACGTATTTGTTGCTGATTCATGGGTGCTTGAGGGTTTGGACCAGCGATCTGTGTTAGGTCAGATGGTTGCACGAGATAACAGTATCATTTCATTCTTCTTACTTTTGGTCTCGAGGGCTGCATTGATGAGAACATGATTGCGATGAGTATGCAAGGTGAGGTTTTGTGTGTAAGATCAGATGTGGCGGAGATGAAGTAAGTTATATTTATTTGCCGTGAAGACGATAAGGTATGGATGGACTCGGGATTATGGCACCGAGAAGCTCCAACAAACCCCGCGAGAGCTCCACCTCGTCATTTCATTTCATCCGGCCGAGGGACGATTGATTAGATCCAGTCACGATCGAGATTGGTGATTGATTAGATCCAGTCACGATCGAGATTGGTATCTTGCCGTCACTGGCATGTGTTGACAGACATGCATCAATGCATCTACTACTGCATGTACATAAACATCCACGCGCAGCATGTTAAGGAGAGCGCTGGTCCGCACCCAGCCATGCCGTACACAACAACTCCAATGGCAATCACAACACCTTAACCTTAACCCTCGCCGACACACATCAACATCCCCAATAATCTCCATCCAAAACGGCACCTTCTACAAACACCACCCATCAACAACAACCAGCACAACCCTCTCAAACCCACCCCTCTTCCCCAATCTCTCTTACACCCTCGCCAACACCACAAACAATACCAACCAAAACTGGACCGTCATCTCCCCCTCCTCCCTCGCCCGAACAACCTTCCTCCAAATCCTCTCCGGCCAACACATCGCCCACCCCCCAACATCCCGGCGCTACCCAGCCCTCTCCTCCGCCAACCTCTCCCTGCAGCATGCGATCAAATACGTCGGCTTCGACGCCGAGCGCGGCAGCACCGTCAGCGGCACCAACGTCCGCGGCGCATACCTAAGCGCTCGCTACGAGAGCAGACGCGAAGAGACGGATTTCACAGTCTTGGATTACCTGACGGGACACACGGAATTAAATGCGCTGGAGCGCGAAGCTAGCGCTGAGGAAAGGGAGGTTTTGAGGAGAGTGACGGAGCAGTTGGAGTTGGGGAGACTGATGGAGATGCCGGTTGCGAATTTGAGTAATGGACAGACGCGCAGGGCGCGGATCGCGAGGGCTGTGATGGAGGCGCCGGAGGTGTTGCTGCTGGATGGGCCGTTTATGGGGTTGGATCCGAGGACGCTTGAGAGGTTGTCGGGGGTGTTGGGGAGGTTGGCCGAGAGGAGCCAGCCTAGGCTTGTGGTTAGTTTGAGGCCGGAGGATGAGGTGCCTGAGTGGGTATCTCATGTGGTGGTTGTGGACGAGAACCTGAAGGTCCTCCATCAAGGGCCCAAGGATGAAGTCCTGGAAGCATCACAATCCTTCCTCAAGCACAGCGTCTCAGCACCAGACGCAAGCAACGCCCAACAACTCTCCCGCGACGGCTTCCCCAAACACTGCCCACCGCTCCCCAAAGGCGAAGCCCTCGTCGAGCTCAACGGCGTGCGCGTCTCCTACGGTCCCAAAACCGTCCTAGGTGACTGGCAACAACCCTCCAAATCCCACCCAGGCCTCTGGTGGTCCCTCCACCGCGGCCAGCGCTGCGGCATCTTCGGTCCAAATGGCAGCGGCAAAACCACCATGCTCTCCCTCATCACATCCGACCACCCCCAAACCTACGGCCTTCCAATCAAACTCTTCGGCCGCTCGCGCCTGCCGACGCCAGGCCAGCCGGGCATCAGCGTCTTCGACCTACAGCGTAAAATGGGCCACTCGAGTCCCGAAGTGCACGCCTTCTTCCCGAAAAGACTCTCACTACGGCGTACCCTCGAGTCCGCATGGGCGGACGCGCCGCTCGCGAAACCGACATTGGACGAAGCAGCTAAGAAGCGCGTGGACGCTACTCTACGCTGGTTCGCAAACGACTTGCGCCAGCAGCAGCGAGGAGCACACATTCAAAGCGGCAAGCCCGAAGACGAAGCAGATCTCAGCTGGGCGGAGGACACGCGTTTCGGCGAACTCTCGTTTTCAGCGCAGCGATTGGCGCTTTTCTTGCGAGCGATCGTGCATCGCCCGCCGCTGATAATTCTCGATGAGGCGTTTAGTGGTATTGATGAGGCGGTTCGTGATCGCGCTTTGACGTTCCTTTCTCATGGTGAGAAGGGCGGTGCTGGTGGCGAGGATGTTGTGG
>Ga0265797_10001545_pt1 | contig 40269 bp, 37 predicted proteins | sample P2T30metagenome_FD_192433 | JGI IMG/M metagenome (GOLD analysis project Ga0265797, IMG submission 192433) | Plant litter microbial communities from East Loma Ridge, Irvine, California - P2 T30 | ecosystem: Environmental > Terrestrial > Plant litter > Unclassified | place: USA: California...
AGCGTAACATGCGCCCACTATTATCATGAGAGGACAATGCCTTGGACACGCCCAGTCGATGCTGGCTCAATGACCTGGATTCCAGGAATAACATCTAAGGCTACCTCTTTACGCGGGTAGCCTTAGCGGTTATCAGCGACCTCCCTTTTTGATTCCGTCGCGAGTCAGCACTGATTTATCTCTGAAACTCTGTTTCCGTGTTCAGGCTGCCCGTTCCATGTTGAGGAACGGCGGACTGCCTTGTCCCATTTAGTCTGCAATGGGGAGTATTGCTATGCTGAGCGCATTTAAACTGGATCACAGCCGCCTGACGCGACTGGAGCTGGAAGACGAAAACGACAAACTGACTACCTCTGTCTGGGTCGATCTGATCGAGCCGGAAGAGGGCGAACGTGATCGCGTTCAATCTGAGCTGGGCCAGAGTCTGGCAACACGGCCTGAGCTGGAAGATATCGAGGCCTCGGCACGCTTCTTCGAAGATGAAGATGGTCTGCATATCCACTCCTTCTTCTTCTATGAAGATGCTGACGATCACGCCGGTAACTCCACCGTGGCGTTCACCATCCGTGAAGGCCGTCTCTACACGCTGCGCGAACGTGAGCTTCCTGCTTTCCGTCTCTATCGCATGCGCGCCCGTAATCAGACCCTGATCGACGGCAATGCTTTTGAGCTGCTGCTTGACCTGTTTGAAACCAAAATCGAACAGCTGGCGGACGAAATCGAGAACATCTACAGCGCACTGGAGAAACTGAGCCGGGTGATCATGGAAGGTCAGCAGGGCGAAGAGTACGATCAGGCGCTGTCGCGGCTCGCGGAACTGGAAGATATCGGCTGGAAGGTACGTCTCTGTCTGATGGATACCCAGCGCGCCCTGAACTTCCTGGTACGCAAAGCCCGTTTGCCGGGCAATCAGCTGGAGCAGGCGCGTGAAATTCTGCGCGATATCGAATCCCTGCTGCCGCATAACGAATCACTGTTCCAGAAGGTCAACTTCCTGATGCAGGCGGCGATGGGGTTCATCAACATCGAGCAGAACCGCATCATCAAGATCTTCTCGGTGGTCTCCGTGGTGTTTCTGCCGCCGACGCTGGTGGCCTCCAGCTACGGGATGAACTTTGAGTTTATGCCGGAACTGAAGTGGAGCTTTGGTTATCCGGCTGCGATCGGCCTGATGATTCTGGCCGGACTGGCGCCTTATCTCTATTTCAAGCGTAAAAACTGGCTTTAAAAAAGCCGCGGGCCATGAGAGATGGCCCGTTCTGCTGGCTCTCATCCCCGTTTCTGCGTAATCTGCCATTCCTGTTTTTACAAATAATTAACTTCTTATGGACGCTTTTTCGTTGCGCGCGCAGTGGACGCTGCTGCTGCTGATCTCGGTATTGCTGGGTGCGGTGCTGCACTATTTTCATGTGCCCGCTGCGCTGTTACTGGGACCGATGATTGTGGGTGTGGTGATGGGGCTGTCGGGTGCCACGCTGCGAATTGATAAACGGTTGTTCCTGCTCGCTCAGGCCGTACTGGGCTGCATGATTGCGCAGAGTCTGTCGCCTTCGATTCTGTCACCGCTGATTCAGGACTGGCCGATCGTACTGGCGGTGCTGCTGCTGACGCTGGCGGCCAGCGGCCTGTCAGGTTTTCTGCTGGTGCGCTTCAGTCATCTGCCTGGCCCGACCGGCGCATGGGGATCGTCGCCGGGCGGTGCATCGGCCATGGTGGCGATGGCGGGTGACTTTGGTGCTGACGTGCGGCTGGTCGCATTCATGCAGTATCTGCGGGTGCTGTTTGTCGCCTCGGCGGCCGCGCTGGTGGCACGCATCGGGCTGGGTGATGAGGCGCACAGCGTCTCGCTGCTCTGGTTTCCGCCGCTGAATAATGGCTTTGTCATCACCCTGGTGGTGATGCTGACGGGCGCGTGGCTGGGCACACGACTGCGTATCCCTTCTGGCGCGCTGCTGCTGCCCGCGCTGGCGGGTGCGGCACTGCACAGTAGCGACATCGCGGTGTTACAGGTGCCGGAATGGCTGCTGGCCGTGGCCTATGCACTGATTGGCTGGAGCGTGGGATTACGTTTCACCCGCCCGATTTTTCTGCTGGCACTGCGCACGCTGCCGCAGATGCTGGCCTCGATCTTCGGGCTGATGCTGCTGTGTGGCGGGCTGGCGTGGATGCTGACGCAAATGCTGGATATCGATCTGATGACGGCCTATCTCGCCACCAGCCCAGGCGGGCTGGACACGGTGGCGATCATTGCGGCGGGAACCCAGGTCAACATGGCGTTTGTGATGGCGTTGCAGACGTTGCGTCTGTTTACCATCCTGCTGACCGGCCCGGCTTTAGCGCGCTTTATTTCACGCTATGCGCGAACGGGAACGGAATGAAAATGCCACCGCATCGCAGACAAATACCAGCAGCGCCAGCCAGATGAAGCCAAAGGTCACCATCTTGTCTGGCGTGATGGTCTCACCGTAAAACGCGACCGCCAGCACAAACATCAGCGTCGGGCCGAGATACTGAAAGAAGCCTACAGTTGAAAGTCGCAGACGACTGCAGGCTGCCGCAAACAGCATCAGCGGAATGGTGGTTACTATGCCCGCAGCTATCAGCTTCAGGTTGAGACTCAGTGGGTTGGCAGATAAGTGGCTGGTGGCGCTGTCGGCAAAGCCAAACAGATAAATCGCCGCCAGCGGAAACAGCCACAGGGTTTCAATCAGCATGCCGCTCTGCGCATCGACCTGAATCTTTTTGCGCACCAGGCCATAAAGGGCAAAGCTCAGCGCCAGGCCCAGCGCGATAATCGGTAACGACCCAAACTGCCACAGCTGCACCAGCACGCCGACGGTGGCCAGCAGCACGGCGAGCCATTGCAGACGGCGAAATCGTTCGCGCAAAAACAGCATGCCGAATACCACGTTGATCAGCGGGTTAATAAAGTAGCCCAGGCTGGCTTCCAGCATATGCTGATTGTTAACCGCCCAGATAAATAGCAGCCAGTTGCCGCCGATAGTCACGGCCGTCAGCGCCAGCAGCAGCACTTTTTTAGGCTGGCGCAACACGCTGCGAACGCCGGGCCAGCTGCGGCTCAGGGTAATCAGTAACAGCATAAATAGTGCAGACCAGATAACCCGGTGCGTCATGATTTCCGTGGCGGGAACCTGCTTTACCAGCTTGAAATATGCCGGCGCAATGCCCCAGATAAAGTAAGCGCCCAGTGCAAAGCCAACGCCCTGGCGGGTTTGTTGCGTATCCATATGCGATCCATTCAATGGCGTGGTTAGCCGATAAGATAGGTGGCGGTAGCCGTGGCGATATAATCGCCTTGTTGATTGTGCAGTTCCACACGCGCTACGGCGACTTTGTTACCGGCGCGCAGCAGGCTGCTGGTGGCGGTGAAGCGTTCGCCGCGTCCGGGACGCAGATAGTCGACGCGCATATCAATGGTGCCCATGCGTGACAGACGCTGGCGCAGATCCGCTTCGCTGATGCTTTCCTGTCGGGTTAACGCATTACTGACGCAGACCATGCCCGCCGCCACATCCAGTACCGACGCGATAACGCCGCCGTGCAGAATCTGCTGTGCCTGGTTGCCCACCAGCATTGTTTTGTTATTGAAGCTGATCTCTGCGTAGTCTGCGTCAAGGCGCATCAGTTCCAGGCCCAGCGCCTGATTAAACGGCATGTGATAAACGAAAATTTCGCCGACCAGCTGGCGAGCGTCCTGCTGTGTCAGCACGGGTGATGACATGATGATGTGTCCTGAAATAATCGGGCCAGAGGGGCGCGGAACATAAATGAGTTGTGTATTCTATGCCGCCTGCGAGGGTGTTTCCAGTTTAAGAAATCAGCACTCATGCTCACTGCCATTTGCGTGTAGAATAGCCTGCTTTTTACGACACCCTTTCAGTTATTCTGATACGCAGCTGCTCACCGGAGAATTATATGCGTAAGCATCGCGCCTTGCTGGCGGCAATGTTGATATTTCCTGCACTGGTGCAGGCGGATGAAGCCCGGATCAAAGAGGTTCATGACGCGCCACAGGTCAGAGGCAGCATTATTGCTAACCTGCTGGAGCAGCACGATAATCCGTTTGTTCTCTATCCTTATGAGAACAACTATCTTCTCTACACTTATACCAGCGACATTAATAAAGAGGCGATCTCCTCCTATAACTGGGGAGAAAATGCCCATAAAGATGAAGTAAAATTCCAGCTCAGCCTGGCATTTCCGCTATGGCGCGGCATTCTGGGCGATAACTCGGTACTGGCTGCTTCTTATACCCAGCGTTCCTGGTGGCAGATGTCGAATAGCGCTGAGTCATCCCCGTTCCGTGAGACCAACTATGAGCCGCAGATTTTCCTCGGCTGGGCGACCGATTACTCGTTTGCTGGCTGGACGTTGCGTGATGTGGAAGTGGGTCTGAACCACGAATCCAATGGACGAAGCGACCCTACCTCGCGCAGCTGGAACCGCGTTTATACGCGCCTGATGGCTGAGAACGGTAATTTCCTGGCGGAAATTAAACCCTGGTATCGCATCCCCGAAGGGACCAGCAGCGATGATAATCCCGATATCACCAAATATATGGGTTACTACCGCGCCAAAATGGGTTACAGACTTGGCGAGAGCATCTTTAGCGTTGAAGGCAACTATAACTGGAACAGCGGTTATGGCGGCGCAACGATGGCCTGGAGCTACCCTATTAGTGAGCATGTTCGCTTCTATACACAGGTGTTTAGCGGCTACGGTGAATCACTGATCGATTACAACCATCGCCAGACGCGTCTGGGTGTGGGTGTAACCCTTAACGACTTGTTCTAATCCATAACGAAAGACAGGAATCGCGTGGCAACCTCGGCAGTTCTTAATCAGGAAACGCTGGCGCAGCAGGTATTGCAGGATACCTTCGGCTACCAGCAGTTTCGCCCCGGTCAGCAGACAATCATTAATGAGGCGCTGAGCGGGCGCGATTGTCTGGTGGTGATGCCCACCGGCGGCGGCAAATCGCTCTGTTATCAGATCCCGGCGCTGGTGCGCGAGGGGCTGACACTGGTGGTCTCGCCGCTGATCTCGCTGATGAAAGATCAGGTCGATCAACTGCTGGCGAACGGCGTGGCGGCGGCGTATCTCAACTCCACCATGACGCGCGATCAGCAGCAGACGGTGATGGCCGACTGCCGTACCGGTCGGGTTAAGCTGCTCTATATCGCCCCTGAACGCCTGATGATGGATAACTTCCTGGAAAGTCTGGCGCACTGGCAACCGGCGATGCTGGCGGTGGATGAAGCGCACTGTATTTCCCAGTGGGGCCACGATTTCCGCCCGGAATATGGCGCACTCGGCAAGATGCGTCAGCGCTTCCCGGAATTGCCGGTGATGGCACTGACGGCCACTGCAGATGAAACCACCCGCAATGACATCATTAACCTGCTGCATATGCAGGATCCGCTGATACAGATCAGCAGTTTTGATCGTCCCAATATCCGTTACACACTGGTGGAAAAATTCAAACCCACCGATCAGCTGTTGCGTTACGTTCAGGATCAGCGCGGCAAGTGCGGCATTATCTACTGCAACAGCAGGGCGAAGGTGGAAGACACTGCCGCGCGACTGCAAAGCCGGGGATTCAGCGTCGGGGCATACCATGCGGGTATCGACAGCGAACAGCGTGGCCGGGTGCAGGAAGCCTTTCAGCGTGACGATCTGCAAATTGTGGTGGCGACAGTGGCCTTTGGCATGGGCATCAACAAGCCCAACGTCCGTTTTGTGGTCCACTTCGATATCCCGCGCAACATCGAGTCCTATTATCAGGAAACCGGGCGAGCCGGACGTGATGGTCTGCCCGCTGAGGCGATGATGCTTTACGACCCGGCCGATATGGCCTGGCTGCGTAAATGTCTGGAAGAGAAAGTGCCAGGGCCGCTGCAGGATATTGAGCGTCACAAACTCAACGCCATGGGCGCGTTTGCTGAAGCGCAGACCTGCCGCCGTCTGGTGCTGCTGAACTATTTTGGCGAGGGTCGGCAGCAGCCGTGTGGTAACTGCGATATCTGTCTCGATCCGCCTAAGCGTTATGACGGTCTGGTTGAAGCGCAAAAAGCGCTTTCCGGCATCTACCGTGTGGGACAGCGCTTTGGGATGGGCTATATCGTTGAGGTGTTGCGCGGGTCTAACAATCAGCGTATCCGTGAGCAGGGTCATGACAAGCTGCCGGTCTATGGACTGGGCAAAGATCAGAGCCACGAACACTGGGTGAGCGTGTTACGTCAGTTAATCCATCTGGGGCTGGTAACGCAGAACATCGCGATGCATTCGGCGCTACAGCTGACCGAAGCGGCGCGGCCAGTGTTGCGCGGTGAAGTGCCACTGATGCTGGCGGTGCCGCGACTGATTACCGCAAAAACAAAGAGCAGCAGTCCGGCGAAGTTTCACGGTGGCAACTACGATCGCAAGCTGTTCGCCAAGCTGCGTAAGCTGCGAAAAGCGATCGCCGATGAAGAGAATATTCCGCCTTATGTGGTGTTCAATGACGCCACACTGATAGAGATGGCAGAACAGATGCCGGTCAGCGCGTCCGAGATGCTCAGCGTCAATGGCGTGGGTCACCGCAAACTGGAGCGCTTTGGCAAACCCTTCCTGGTGATGATCAAAGAGCATCTTGATGATGAAGAATAAAGGACACTGATTATGTTGATGTTATTCGCCACTGTGGCGCTGGTGCATCTGGTGGCGCTGATGAGCCCCGGCCCCGATTTCTTTTTCGTGTCACAGACTGCCGCCAGCCGCTCGCGCAAAGAGGCGATGATGGGTGTACTGGGCATTACGCTGGGCATTGTGGTCTGGGCGGGTGTGGCGCTGATGGGGCTGCATCTGATTCTGCAAAAAATGGCATGGCTGCATCAGATTATCATGGTCGGCGGTGGACTTTATCTGCTGTGGATGGGCTGGCAGCTGATGTGTTCGGCACGTCAGCGTCATAAACAGCCGCAGCAGGATGAGCCGGTGGTTGCGCTGCCGAAACGCGGCATGAGCTTTCTCAAAGGCCTGCTGACTAACCTGTCGAATCCTAAAGCGATTATCTACTTCGGCAGCGTCTTCTCGCTGTTTGTCGGTGACAATGTTGGTTCGGCAGAGCGCTGGGGTCTGTTCCTGCTGATTGTCGGTGAAACCTTTGCCTGGTTTACGCTGGTGGCGGCTATCTTTGCGCTGCCGTGGATCCGCACCAGGTATCAGCGACTGGCTAAGTGGGTCGATGGCATGGCAGGCGTACTGTTTGCCGGTTTTGGTATCCACCTGATTCTTTCGCGTTAAATCCCGCGTTTCAGCCCTTATGCCGGAGTGCGCGTTGCGCATCCGGCAGAAACCTCCCTTGCTGTCGCCTCCCCCCGGAGAGCTCGCTTGTGTGACGGATGTCACATTCCAGGGCTCACGGCGTTTTGCTATTGCAACCGCAGATAAATCGTCACTCTTTATTAATAATTCATATCCACATCTCCATTAAAGTCGGTAAGCAGGCGCAATGTTTATGGAGAGGATGATGAGAGTGAAGTTCATATTACTGGTGTTGATGACGGCCTGTATCAGCGCCTGCGCCTCGCCTGATGCCGCCCGCCACCCTGCGCCAGAGCCGGGCCAGACCGATGAGGTCACGTCGGTCCTGATGCAGACGCTGCCCGATGTCGATCAGACGCAGGGCGAAAGGATTAGCCGCATCTCTGCGACGTTTCTGGGAACACCCTATGAAGCGGATACGCTGATCGGTTCTCCCGATACCCCTGAAACGCTGGTGATCAATTTCAACGGTGTGGATTGCTACACGCTGCTTGATTACGTGCAGGCGCTGAGCCGCAGCCACGATCGCGCCAGCTTTGAAGCTAACCTGATTCGAACCCGCTACGTTGACGATAAGGTCAGCTACCTGAACCGCCGCCACTTTTTTTCTGACTGGTTCGCCGATAACCCGCGGAATGCCGATGACGTAACCCGTACCCTCAGCCCGGATGCGGTGACGGTGGTGAAGCAACTAAATCGGCAGACCAACGGAACCGAGCTGGTGCCCGGTCTGGGTGTGATTTCACGCCGCATCACTTACATTCCGGCCTGGGCGATCACACCGCAGGTGCTGAAGCAGATTCAGACCGGCGATTACGTGGGAGTTTACGCTACCCCTCACACCCTGGATGTTACGCATGTGGGGATTGCTGTCCGGCATGATGGGCAGCTTTGGTTCAGGAACGCTTCTTCGCTGTCCGTTAATCGAAAAGTTGTCGATGCGCCGTTCAGGGAATATATGCGCTCAAAGCCGGGCATGATTGTGTTGCGTGCGGTTCCCCTGACAGCGCCGTAGCGGGGCCAGGGAAGAAGGGATAATCTTTCGCGCCGGATTCGGCGCGTCAGAGATTAAGCGATTTTTCTGGCACTGGCCAGCAGTGCACCTACCGCCATAAACAGCCCGCCAAAAATGCGGTTCATTAACTTCATCTGTTTTGGTCCCTTAATCCAGCCCGCAATCCGCGTTGCCAGCGTGGCGTAGCCAATCATCACGATGATATCGACCACAATGGTGGTGATGCCCAGTACCAGATACTGCATAAATAGCGGCTGATGCGGCTGGATAAATTGCGGGAACAGGGCGGCGAGAAAGACGATACTTTTCGGGTTAGTCAGGTTAACCAGCACGGCGCGTTTAAACAGGCGACGACGCGGCATAGCTTTGGCGACCGCATCCAGATCAATACCGCCCGCTGAGCGCCACTGCTGAATACCCAGCCAGACCAGATAGGCCGCACCAGCCCATTTCAGAATCTCAAACGCCAGCAGCGACTGAGAAAACAGCGCGCCCAGACCGATGCCGACCAGCACGATATGCAGCAACAGGCCGACCTGCAAACCGGAGATAGAGGCCACCGTGCCGCGATAGCCGTGGCTGATACCGGTACTCATGGTGTTGATTGCGCCGGAACCGGGCGACAGGCTGAGAATTGTAGTGGTAAGCAGATAGGTCAGCCACCATTCGATGGTCATGAGTCAGGCTCTCTTTAGTAGCGGAATTGTGACACAATACGCCAGAAATAAGCGCGGCGCTACGGCCTGCGCATGGCATTCAGGACTCTGTATCCGGTCATCAGGAGGGCGAATGAATCAACACAAAGCCAGCTGGCTGCGACGAGAAAAAGCCTTTGCCGCCTTCGCCACCGGGCCACTGCTCGATTTCTGGCACAGTCGTGAAGAGCTTGAGTTTACCGGCGTGGGTAATCTGACGCTGCGCTACGTCCGCTTCACATCACCGCAACACAAGCGTGTGATCCTGATTGTGCCGGGACGCATCGAGAGTTACATAAAATACCCTGAACTGGCGTACGATCTGTTTCACTGCGGTTTTGATGTGGTGATCCTCGACCATCGCGGTCAGGGGCGTTCCGATCGCCTGCTGGAAGATTCACACCGCGGTCACGTGGCGGAATTTACCCATTATGTCGACGACCTTGAAACGCTCTATCTGAAAGAGATTATCAGCGGTCACTACCAGCAGCGCTATGCGCTGGCTCACTCCATGGGCGGCGCAATCTTAACGCTGTTTCTGGCGCGTCAGCCGCAGGCGTTTCATGCGGCTGCGCTGGTGGCGCCGATGTTTGGCATTGCGTTACCGTTGCCCTCTTTTCTGGCCCATCGGATCCTGGACTGGGCGGAGAAGCGTCCGGCCATGCGCGATGGCTATGCGCTCGGCACCGGCCGCTGGCGCGCGCATCCGTTTGGCATTAACCGGCTGACGCACAGCACCGAGCGTTACCGGCGAAACCTGCGTTTTTATGCGGACGATCCGGCGATACGCGTTGGCGGGCCAACCTATCATTGGGTACGTGAAGGCATCCATGCGGGTCGCAACATCATCAGTCAGGTCGATAAAATCACCACGCCTCTGCTGCTGTTACAGGCCAGCGATGATCGGGTGGTCGACAATCGTTCGCAGGACCTGTTTTGTGCCGCGATGGCGGCGGCGGGTCATCCGTGTGAGGGCAATAAGCCACGGGTGATCGACGGTGCGCGTCATGAGATCCTGTTTGAAAAGGATGAGATGCGCGCCGAAGCACTCAATGCAGTGGTCGACTTTTTTTCCTCGCACCACTGACGTTATTTATCCGACCGGTTAAGGCCGGCAGAACCAGATACCCGAGGTTTTCATGTATCACATCGTTGCATCCGATCTGGATGGCACGCTGCTTTCTCCCGAACATCGTCTGACCCCTTTTGCGCGTGAAACGCTGCAGCAGCTGGTCGCGAAAGATATTCACTTTATATTCGCCACCGGCCGTCATCATATCGATGTCGGACAGATGCGCGACAGCCTGGCGATTCCGGCCTATATGATCACCTCAAACGGCGCGCGCGTGCACAACGCAGAGGGCGAACTGGTGTTCAGTCATAATCTGGATGAGGATATCGCCAGCGATCTGTTTGGCCTGCAATATCATCACAGCGATATTCTGACCCACGTTTACCGCGACGATGAGTGGTTTGTCAGCCGCTCAAGCCCGGCTGAGCAGGACTATTTCCGCGAGTCGGTGTTTAACTATCAGGTCTATGAGCCGGGTCTGTTGCCAACCGATAATATCAGCAAGGTCTTTTTCACCTGCGAAAATCCCGAGCATCTGATCCCCATGGAGCAGGCGATTGAAGCGCGCTGGGGCGATCGGGTTAACGTCAGTTTTTCGCTGCCTACCTGTCTGGAAGTCATGGCGGGCGGCGTATCGAAAGGGCATGCGCTGGAAGCGGTCGCGAAAACGCTCGGCCACTCACTGGAAAGCTGTATCGCCTTTGGCGACGGCATGAACGATGTGGAGATGCTGAGCATGGCGGGTAAAGGCTATATCATGCAGAACGCCCATCAGCGGTTGAAAGATACGCTGCCGGAGCTGGATGTGATCGGTTCAAATGCCGATGATGCCGTGCCGCAGACGCTGCGCACGCTCTATCTTGCTTAAGCCGTCCGCGTAAAAAAGGGCCGGATATCCGGCCCTTTTTTTATTGCCGTCAGGCGAGGGTCTTTTTGTGGTTGTGTTCGCTGACCATGGTCAGTAACAGCAGGATAACCGCCAGCACACAGCCAGCAATCATCACCATGAAGCCGCCGTCCCAGCCGAAGTAATCGACGGTGTAACCGACAATGGCGCTGGCCGCCACCGATCCACCCAGATAGCCGAACAGGCCGGTGAAGCCCGCCGCCGTCCCCGCCGCTTTTTTCGGCGCCAGTTCCAGCGCGTGCAGACCAATCAGCATCACCGGACCGTAGATCAGGAAGCCAATCACAATCATACAGGCCATATCGACGCCAGGATTGCCCGCCGGGTTGAGCCAGTAGATCACGGTGGCGATGGTCACCAGCGTCATAAAGAACACCCCGGTCGCACCGCGATTACCGCGGAACACTTTATCCGACATCCAGCCGCACAACAGTGTTCCCGGAATCCCCGCATACTCATACAGGAAGTAGGCCCACGACGATTTATCCAGCGTGAAATGTTTGACCTCTCTGAGATAGGTCGGCGACCAGTCGAGAATGCCGTAGCGCAGCAGATAGACAAACACGTTGGCCAGCGCGATGTACCACAGCAGCTTGTTCGGCAGCACATATTTCATGAAGATCTGTTTGGCCGTCAGCTCCTCTTCGTGGCTGGCATCATAGTCAGGAGGATAGTCCTTTTTGTACTCTTCAATCGGTGGCAGACCACAGGATTGCGGCGTATCACGCATCAGCGCAAAGGCCAGAATCGCAATGGCGATGGCGCCAAACGCCGGCATATAGAGTGCCGCTTTCCAGTCGTTGAACCACGCCATACCGAGCAGGAACAGCAGAGGCGGAAGACCGCCGCCCACGTTATGGGCGCAGTTCCAGACCGAAACAATCCTGCCGCGCTCCTTCTGTGACCACCAGTGAACCATGGTACGTCCACAAGGTGGCCAGCCCATGCCCTGGAACCAGCCGCAGATAAACAGCAGCACGAACATCACCATGATGCTGGAGGTGGCCCAGGGAACGAATCCCATAATCAGCATCACTGCTGCAGCCAGAATCAGACCTGCCGGTAAGAAGACGCGTGGATTTGAGCGGTCAGAGACCGATCCCATGATGAATTTTGAAAAGCCGTAGGCAATGGAGATGCCGGATAGCGCAAAACCGAGATCGCCACGTGAAAAACCCTGCTCCACCAGGTAGGGCATGGCGAGTGCGAAGTTTTTTCTGACCAGATAGTAGGCGGCGTAACCAAAGAAGATCCCGATGAAAATTTGCCAGCGCAGACGACGGTAGAGCGGATCAACGTGATCCTCCGCCACCTGCGGCTGACGTGGTGCAGGTTTAAAAATGCTCAGCATCAGTGAGGCCCTCCAGGGCACATTATGGTTTTTAATTCCCAGCAGGTTGGGGCAGGAAAAGAGCAGAAGAAAATGGACGCAGAATGTTCCATTTCGCGCAAAGAATAGTGTTAGTTGCACAACCTTACTGTGATGAATGACACATTTGTTACACTTTTATTACATTATGTAGCGGAAGCGATCATGCGATGGATCATTTCGCGCATTTTATCTGGCTGAAAGATCTTTCAGCAGACAGTTGTGTCAGGAGGTGAAAGCCATTTTCTGATTGCCTGTTTTGTAAACAGATGTCAACCAGATTTCACAGCCTGATGGCAGCACATTGTTTACACTGACGGCCTGTTAATTTCGGGGTCGTCACCGTGTTTTTATTGATTATTACCACCATTCTCTGGGCCTTTTCGTTCAGTCTGATTGGCGAATACCTTGCCGGGCAGGTGGACAGCTGGTTCTCTGTATTGATGCGACTGGCGCTGGCTGCGCTGGTTTTTTTACCTTTCCTGCGCTGGCGTGGTCATCGCCCTTCAACGCTGCTGCTTTACATGCTGGTCGGGATGCTGCAGCTGGGTGTGATGTATCTGCTGAGTTTCGAAGCCTATCTCTATCTTAGCGTGTCGGAATTCCTGCTGTTTACGGTGATGACGCCGCTTTATGTCACGCTGATTTACGATCTAATCAGCCGTCGTCCACTGCGCATTGGTTATATCTTCAGTGCACTGCTGGCTGTGGCAGGTGCGGCCATTATTCGCTATGACAAGGTCAGCGATCATTTCTGGTTTGGTCTGCTGTTAGTGCAACTGGCAAACATCTGCTTTGCGGCGGGAATGGTGGGCTATAAGCGTCTGCAGGAGACCCGCCCGATGCCGCAGCACACCGCCTTCTCCTGGTTCTATCTGGGTGCGGTGTTGATTGCGGTGATCGCCTGGTGTGCCTGGGGCAATCCGCAGAAGTTGCCGACCACCTCATTGCAGTGGAGCATTCTGGTGTGGCTGGGGATTGCGGCTTCCGGTCTCGGCTATTTTATGTGGAATTATGGTGCGACCCAGGTCGATGCCGGCACGCTGGGCATTATGAATAACATGCACGTTCCGGCCGGGCTTCTGGTGAATCTGGCTATCTGGCAGGAGAAACCGCACTGGCCGAGCTTTATTGCGGGCGCGCTGGTGATCCTTGCCTCGCTTTGGGTGCACAAGCGGTGGGTGGTGGGGCGCAGTCAAAAGTGACTTCGCTTATTGTCGGGTGCCTTCTGCCCGGAAAAAAGGGCCTGCGGCATTAAAGGTGGCGTAAAAGTGCAGGTCGCATCTCTGCGAGGACTCTTTACGCCATGATCCGACAGCAGGTTCTTATTTAGCCGGATGTTAAATCTCACTGATTCAATCTTTCCGGCTATTTCAGATAAGGTATTTTCATACCAAATAGTCCATTGAGTACCCGAAATAGTTTGTTAACCAGCACACTATTTTTATTAAGGGATCTTAACTGCATGACTTCCGCGTTGTCGCTTTTTGTTCCCGCGCCGCTGGCCTGGCTTGTTTCAAAATGAGTTAATTCACGCATATTTCTTCCTGATTAAATGATTGAAAGTTAAACCGGCAGAGGGCGAATCAGGTCAGACTGCGCTCCACCAAAATCAATCATGCATCGGGCAATAGTGTGAAAAAATAGTAATATCTTTAAATGCCGCATCATGGGACCTCTGTTCTGTCAGATTAAAGGTCGGCATCGTGAAGCATTTATTTGGCGCGCGGAGCCTGTGGCGGACGTAATGTCATCGCCAGCCCTTTCAGGAAGTTACGCAGAATCTGATCGCCGCATTCGCGGTAGTTCTTATGATCAGGTTTACGGAAAATCGCGCCAATCTCAGCCTGTGACACGGTAAAATTCACGCGCTTCAGTACATCAGGAATGTCGGTGGTTTTCAGATCAAAAGCGATGCGCAGCTTTCTCATGAAGATGTTGTTGGTCATCTTGCGCTCAATCGACGGGGCGGGCGCATCTTCACTTTTACCGCGACGGTAGAAGATCAGGCCATTCAGGAAATAACCCATCAGCACATCGGGGCAGGGACGGAATGCCGCATCGTCATCTTTTTTCAGCCACGCCTGAATGTCCGCCAGCGGCACGTCACATTGCGCCAGCGCAAAAATCTCCACCATTTTGGTATCGCTCAGGTTGAGCATGTAGCGCACGCTGCGCAGAATATCATTGTTAGTCATGGTGAGATCTTCTCGTGGTCAGTCGACAGGCTGCGCATTATAGGGGATTTTGCCCGCCTTCGCGCAGGTTTGTGCCCGCCAGATTACCGCTGCAACACCGCACCGGGCAGCGCGGCGTCACGCACAAAAGGCAGATGCTCACAGGCGTGCTGACGGGCAAAGCGGATAAACGCTTCCAGCACCGGCTGACGTTGCTCCCCTTCGCGCACGGCCGCATAAAGACGGCTCCACAGGCCATCGCCCAGCGTGCGGGTGACCACCAGACCCTGCTTTTCAAAACTCTCCACTACCCAGTGCGGCAGCGCGGCAATGCCCATACGCGCAGAGACCATCTGAATCATCAGCAGGGTGTTATCCACACTTTTCAGTGCCGGACTGACGCCTGCGGGCTGCAGGAAATGACGCCAGATATCCAGACGCTGACGCTGCACCGGATAGATCATCAACACCTCATCGGCTAAATCTTCTGGCGAAATCTGCTCAACCTGCGCCAGCGGGTGATCCGTTGCCAGCACCAGCCGCACTTCATAATCAAACATCGGGGAGTAGAACAGACCCGAGCGCGCCAGGATATCGGAGGTCAGCACCACATCCAGCTCACCCTGTTGCAGGGCGGGTTGAGGATCAAAGGTTACGCCCGATTTGAAATCCATCACCACCTGCGGCCAGCTCTGGCGGAATTTATCCAGCGCGGGAGTCAGCCACTGAATGCAGCTATGGCACTCAATCGCAACCCGGAGTGTGGTCTGATGCGGCTCATGACAGGCCTGCAATGCCTGCTGAATCTGCGGCAAAACCTGCTCTGCCAGCTGCAGCAGAATATCGCCCTGAGGCGTAAAGCGCAGCGGCTGACTTTTACGCACGAACAGGCGGAATCCCAGCCGCTGCTCCAGATCGCTGAACTGATGAGATAACGCCGATTGCGTCTGATGAAGCTGGGCCGCCGCCGCCGCCAGCGATCCCGTATTGCGCAGAGCCTGAAGCGTCCGCAGGTGCTTGAGTTCGATCATGAGAGTCCTTCACATCGAAAATGAACATATTGCGCTTGAGCAATATACAGTACCCGCAGAGTATAGCAGTGTAAACATCTGGACGGCTAAACATCTTTGGCTGCCCATTTAAGCCAAAGAGAAAGATTATCTGGAGAACAGCACATGACTATTCTGAACCATACCCTCGGCTTTCCCCGTATTGGCCTGCGCCGTGAACTGAAAAAAGCGCTGGAGAGCTACTGGGCGGGCGACAGCACGCAGCAGGCGTTACTGGCGACGGGCCGTGAACTGCGTGCGCGACACTGGCAACAACAGAAAGAGGCGGGCGTCGATCTGCTGCCAGTCGGCGATTTCGCCTGGTATGACCATGTGCTGACCACCAGCCTGATGCTGGGCAACGTGCCCGCGCGTCATCAGAACAAAGCGGGCACCGTGGACCTCGACACCCTGTTCCGCCTGGGACGCGGTCGTGCGCCTTCCGGCGAGCCTGCGGCGGCGGCAGAAATGACCAAATGGTTTAACACCAACTATCACTACATGGTGCCGGAATTTACCCAGGGTCAGACGTTTAAACTGACCTGGACCCAACTGCTGGACGAGGTCGATGAGGCGCTGGCGCTGGGCCACAATATCAAGCCGGTGCTGCTGGGGCCGGTGACGTATCTGTGGCTGGGTAAAGTGAAAGGCGAGCCTTTTGAACGTCTGTCGCTGCTGGAGGAGATTCTGCCGGTCTATCAGCAGGTGCTGGCGGAACTGACAAAGCGCGGCATCGAATGGGTACAGATTGATGAACCCGCCCTGGCACTGGAGCTGCCGCAGACGTGGCGCGAAGCCTTCCAGCCGGCGTATGACGCGCTGCAGGGTCACAGCAAGCTGCTGCTGACCACCTATTTTGACAGCATCGGCCAGAACATTGATGTGATTCGTGCGCTGCCGGTGCAGGGCCTGCATGTCGATCTGGTTCATGGCCGCGATGATATTGAGCAGCTGAATCAGCAACTGCCCACCAGCTGGCTGCTGTCGCTGGGTGTAATTAACGGACGTAACGTCTGGCGCGCCGATCTGAGCAGCTGGTTCAGACGTTTGCAGCCGCTGACTAACGCGCGTGAACAGGTGTGGATCGGCTCCTCCTGCTCTCTGCTGCACAGCCCGATCGACCTGAGCGTCGAGACTCGTCTGGATGATGAAGTCAAAAGCTGGTTCGCCTTTGCACTGCAGAAATGTGCCGAGCTCTCGCTGCTGAGTCAGGCACTCAACAACAACGATGCGGCGTCGCTGGAAGCCTGGAGCGCGCCGGTGCGCGCCCGCGCTCACTCACGCCGTGTGCATAATGCGGTTGTGGGCCAGCGTCTGCAGGCCATTACGCCCCAGCACAGTGAACGGCAGAGCGCCTATCCGGTGCGGGCAATCTTGCAGCGTCAGCGTTTCAATCTGCCAGCCTGGCCCACCACCACCATCGGCTCTTTTCCGCAGACCACTGAAATTCGCGGCCTGCGCCTCGACTTTAAACAGGGCCGTCTCGACAGCAACCATTACCGCACCGGCATCGCGGAGCACATTAAGCAGGCGATTCTCGAACAGGAGCGGCTGGGGCTGGATGTGCTGGTTCACGGTGAAGCGGAACGTAACGACATGGTTGAGTACTTTGGCGAGCATCTGGAGGGGTTTGTCTTCACCCAGAATGGCTGGGTTCAGAGCTACGGTTCACGCTGTGTGAAACCGCCTGTCATTATCGGCGATGTCAGTCGTCCGGAGGCGATCACCGTAGAGTGGGCCAGATATGCCCAGTCGCTGACCAACAAGCCGGTAAAAGGGATGCTGACCGGCCCGGTAACCATCCTCTGCTGGTCATTCCCGCGTGAAGATGTGTCACGTGAAACCATCGCGAAACAGATAGCGCTGGCGCTGCGTGATGAAGTCGAAGACCTGGAGAATGCGGGCATCGGGATTATCCAGATTGATGAGCCTGCACTGCGTGAAGGTCTGCCACTGCATCAGTCTGAATGGGCCGCCTACCTGAACTGGGCGGTAGAGGCATTCCGGTTGAACGCGGCGGTAGCGCGGGATGAAACCCAGATTCACACCCATATGTGTTACTGCGAGTTCAACGATATTATGGACGCTATCGCGGCGCTGGATGCCGATGTGATCACCATCGAAACCTCGCGATCTGACATGGATCTGCTGGAGGCGTTTGAAAACTTCGACTACCCGAATGAAATCGGTCCCGGCGTCTACGATATCCATTCGCCTAACGTCCCCAGCGTGGAGTGGATAGAAGCACTGTTGCTAAAGGCGGCGAAACGTATTCCGGAAGCGCGTCTGTGGGTGAACCCGGACTGCGGTTTGAAAACACGTGGCTGGACGGAAACGCGTCAGGCGCTGGCGAACATGGTGACGGCAGCGAAGAAATTACGTGGAGAAACGGCGTAGGGAATCGGGTCTGGTGGGCGAAAAAATCAGGGGCGCAGACGCGCCCCTTTTTCATTTATTTTGATGCCACACCATACTGCCTGAACCAGGCCAGCATCCGCTGCCAGCCATCATTGGCAGATTCAGCATGGTAGCTTGCACGATAGTCAGCATTAAACGCATGACCCGCTTCGGGATAGACGATGATCTCTGCGGTGGCATTGGCGGCATGCAGTGCCTGACGCATCTGCTCGACGCTCTCCAGCGGAATGCCGTCATCCTGACCCCCATACAAACCTAATACCGGCGCATTCAGATCGACCGCAATATCAATAGGATGCTTCTGCTGCTTCAGCGTACGCTCACCGGTCAGTCGTCCATACCAGGCTACGGCGGCGCGCAGTTGCGGGTTATGCGCGGCGTAGAGCCAGCTGATGCGGCCACCCCAGCAAAAACCGGTGATGCCCATGCGACGAATATCGCCGCCGTTGCGTGCGGCCCAGTTGGCGGCATGATCGAGATCGGCCAGCACCTGGCTGTCAGGCACTTTGCTGACCAGCTCGCTGAACAGCGTCGGGATATCATTATACTCAGCGGGATCGCCCTCGCGGAAATAGAGCTCAGGCGCAATCGCCAGATAGCCTTCCAGCGCCAGGCGGCGGCAGATATCCCGGATGTGCTCATGCACGCCAAAGATCTCCTGCACCACCAGCACGACAGGCCACGGGCCCTCCGCTGAGTGGGGTTTTGCAAAGAATGCCGGCATGTTTTCGCCCTGGCTGGGCACTGAGGTTTCACCTGCGTGAATGGCCGGGCTGTCGGTAATGATGGTGGTGGAGGCGGTGGGCTGCACGGCAGGGGCAAAGCCGTCCGTCGCCGGTTTTTGTGCCATATTATCACTGTGTTTCATTATTCTCTCCGTGCAAGCATTTGCGCAATCACGTAACTATAGCCTGGCCGGAAAGCGTATGCGCCAGGTGTCGGGTCACAGAATCAGCAGCGAATAAAATCATCCACCTCTTTAACATTGCGCTGACCCTGACACAGCCCCACCGAGAGCTATCCGCACCAGGAAGATGCTATTGTGTGATTATTGTCACAATTTATATTCCTGGAAATGTAACTTTCATTTTCTTAGGTGAATGTTGTCACATATTTATCAGGCGTGCTGACGTAGAGTGGCGCGCTACCTTCCCTTAACAGGAGTCTGAAATGACACAGTCTGACGTTTTCCATCTTGGCCTGACTAAAGCCGATCTGCAGGGCGCCACCCTGGCGATTGTGCCGGGCGATCCGGAGCGTGTGAAGAAAATTGCCGGACTGATGGAGGATGCCACGCATCTCGCCTCACACCGTGAATTTACCACCTGGCTGGCAAAACTTGATGGTAAGCCGGTCGTGGTCTGCTCAACCGGCATTGGCGGTCCTTCTACGTCGATTGCGGTCGAGGAGCTGGCACAGCTCGGTGTGCGGACCTTCCTGCGTGTCGGCACCACTGGCGCTATCCAGCCGCATATCAATGTCGGCGATGTGCTGGTGACCACCGCGTCCGTTCGCCTTGACGGTGCCAGCCTGCATTTTGCGCCGATGGAGTTCCCGGCAGTGGCGGATTTCGCCTGCACCACCGCACTGGTTGCTGCCGCTGAAGCCTGTGGCGCGAAAACGCATATCGGCATCACTGCCTCTTCTGACACCTTCTATCCGGGCCAGGAACGCTACGACACCGTCTCGGGCCGCGTCGTCAGTCGCTTCAGGGGATCGATGAAAGAGTGGCAGGAGATGGGCGTTCTCAACTATGAGATGGAATCCGCTACACTCTTAACCATGTGCGCCAGCCAGGGTCTGCGAGCCGGCATGGTGGCGGGCGTGATTGTGAACCGCACTCAGAAAGAGATCCCGGATGCGGTCACCATGAAACAGACAGAAAGTGACGCAGTGAAGATTGTGGTCGAAGCGGCGCGTCGCTTACTATAACGACGGCGTCTGGCAGCAGGTTTTTTGTCCAGACTCAAAATCTGCTGCCGGTAGTTAACGGCGCGTAACATCAGTGAAACCTGAGAGTTTTTATGCGCAATACTATTCCAGTCCGACGTCCTGCCCCAGGCGCTAATCCTGCCGCACTCAGTGCCCGGCTGGAACGCAGTGCCGAACGTTTTCGCGCCGCCATGCAACAGGGCGACTATGCGCTGGCCGCTCAATGCTGTGAAGAGGTATTACGCACGATGCCCAATCAGATGCAGGTGCTGAGCGACTATGCGCTCTGCCTGCTGCGTCTGGGTCAGTACAATAAATCGTACAAAATCTACCAGAAGATTTATCAGTCGCCGCCCGCTGTGCAGGCTACCGCCTCTGAAACCTGGCTGGATGGCCTGACCGAAGTGTGTGGCTGGCTGGATAAAAAGGACGAGGTGGCGCGCCATGGTCTGGCGTCACTGATGCGCTCTGATGCGCGTTTCAGTCAGGGGCAGCGCGCCGCATTTCCCGCTCCGCAACCGGAGCCTGTTGATCTCACTCATCCGCACCAGAATGTCATTGCTTTCTGCCTCTATGGCGATCAGCCGCGCTACTGTGAAACCTTAATTAAAAACGTTGAAGTGGCGCCTGAGCTCTATCCCGGCTGGGTCTGCCGCATTTACCTTGATGACAGCGTGCCGCAGCATGTCTGGCAGCGCCTTGACCAGCCGCACGTCCAGCTGATCGATATGTCCCACGAGAAAACCCTGTTTCCGACCCTGTGGCGTTTCCTGGTGATGGACGATCCTGGTGTGAAGCGCTTTATTGTGCGTGATGCTGACTCGCTGCTCTCGGAGCGCGAAGCGGCGGCGGTAAACGCCTGGCTGGCGTCGCCTTACTGGTTCCACCATATGCGTGACTACTTCTCCCATACTGAGCTACTGCTGGCAGGGATGTGGGGCGGCTGTCACGGCGTCTTCCGGGATGTGGAACAGGCGATGCGCGATTTCATTGCGCAGTATCAGGGCAGCCAGCGCTTCACCGATCAATATTTTCTCAAGGTGGCGTTGTGGCCGACGGTGCGTGAAAGCCTCCTGAGCCACGATGAGCTGTTTAATTTTCATCAGGCCCAGCCGTGGCCTGATCATGCGCCCGTGCGCTGGCAGACGCCGCATTTCCATGTGGGCAGTAATGCCGGTTTTGCCAGTATGACCGGCAAATCCAGCGCCGCTGAGGGTAGCAGACAGCGCGTAGCGATCACTTCGGGCGGGACAACCTGGCACTATCTGGCGCAGGTTAAAAAGGGGGAATGGCTATTGCCCATGCCGTTTTTTCTGATTGATGAGTGGCAGGCTGGCAAGCTGACAGTGGCGGCGCTGTAAGGCGCTGAATCCTGCTAAAATTATCTGGACATTCATACAGTGCGACTCTACCTTTCCCTCAGCAGCCTGAGTCGCGGGGGAAATCATGGATCAGCACATCATTATCAGCGCCTGTCTGGCGCTTGCCGGGTTAGGGGTTGGCTGGATGCTGGCACAGTTACGTGCCGGTCATCAGGTCGCCAGTTTCCAGACCGAGCGCCGTCTGCTGGAAGAGGCGCAACAGCGTCAGCAGCAGCAAATTGAACAGCTTCAGCAGCAGACGCTGCAGCGTGAGCAGGAGCTTCGTCAGCTGCACGGCGCGCTGAGCGGCGCCAATGAGCGGCTGCAACAGCTTGATTACTGGCGTAATGAAAGTGAGCAGCTTAATCGTGAACTGCGCAATCAGCTGGAGGTCAACAGCGCGCAGGAAGCGGAGCTGCGTGAGGTGACCATTCGCCTTGAAGAGACCCGTTTCGCCGCAGAAGAGAAACAGCGCCTGCTGACCAACAGCGAACAACGCCTTAGCGCCCAGTTTGAAAACCTCGCCAACCGTATTTTCGAAAACAGCGGCCGTCGCGTCGATGAACAGAACCGGCAAAGTCTTGACGGGCTGATTGGTCCGTTGCGTGAACAGCTTGATGGCTTCCGTCGTCAGGTTCATGAAAGCTTTGGCGCAGAGGCGCGTGAGCGGCATACCCTGACCCATGAAATCCGGCAGTTACAGCAGCTGAATGCGCAGATGGCGCAGGAGGCGCTTAACCTGACCAAAGCGCTGAAGGGCGATAATAAAATTCAGGGTAACTGGGGTGAAGTGGTGCTGAGCCGCGTACTGGAGGCCTCCGGACTGCGTGAAGGCTACGAATATGAAACCCAGGTGAGCATTCAGTCAGAACAGCAGGGCAGGATGCAGCCGGATGTGATTGTGCGTCTGCCGCAGGGCAAAGATGTGGTGGTGGACGCCAAAATGACGCTGGTGGCCTATGAGCGTTACTTCAATGCGGATGATGAGATCGAACGTGAGCAGGCTATTCAGGAACATGTCGCTGCCATGCGGGCACACATCCGCCTGCTGGGACGAAAAGATTATCAACAATTGCCCGGCTTACGATCGCTGGATTATGTGCTGATGTTTATCCCGGTTGAGCCCGCCTTTTTGCTGGCTATTGACCGCCAGCCGGAGCTGATTGGCGAGGCGCTGCAGCAGAACATCATGCTGGTCAGCCCCACCACGCTGCTGGTGGCGTTACGTACCATTAATAACCTGTGGCGCTATGAGCATCAGAGCCGCAATGCGCAGCGTATTGCCGATCGGGCAACGCGGCTCTATGACAAGATGCGGCTGTTTGTCGATGACATGAGCGGCATTGGTCACAGCCTGGACAAGGCGCAGAACAGCTATCGCGAGGCGATGAAAAAGCTGTCAGAAGGGCGCGGCAACCTGATTGCGCAGACTGAAGGATTTCGTGCGCTGGGCGTGGAGATCAAACGGCCAATCAATCCTCAGCTGGCCGAACGTGCCATGCCGGAAAACCGGGCGGCTGATGAAGCAGATGATGACAGTGAGGCGGATGAGAGTGAGATGCGTGTGAGGCGCCTCCACGAATAGTATGGGCGCAGCGTGCCTGACTTCCGTGACTCTGATACACTTCGGGAAGTATTGTTTGTGGAGCAGGTAAAACCGATGGCAGATGAATCACAGCAGGAAACTACCCATTTTGGCTTTCAGACGGTCGCCAAAAGCGAAAAGGCTGACAAAGTCGCGGACGTGTTTCACTCCGTAGCGGCAAAATATGACCTGATGAACGATTTGATGTCGTTTGGCGTCCATCGTATCTGGAAGCGTTTTACCATTGACAGCAGCGGCGTACGTCGCGGTCAGCGCGTGTTGGATCTGGCGGGTGGTACCGGCGATCTGACGGCTAAATTTTCTCGCCTGGTGGGCGAAACCGGTCAGGTTGTACTGGCCGATATCAACAGTTCCATGCTGAAGATGGGCCGCGAAAAGCTGCGCAATCAGGGCGTGGTCGGCAATGTGAGTTACGTACAGGCCAATGCCGAAGCCCTGCCTTTCCCCGATAACTATTTCGACTGCATTACCATCTCTTTTGGCCTGCGTAACGTTACGGAAAAAGAGAAGGCGCTGGCCTCGATGTTCCGGGTACTCAAGCCGGGCGGACGCCTGCTGGTGCTGGAGTTCTCTAAACCCGTACTGGATCCGCTGAGCAAAGCGTATGACGCCTACTCGTTCCACATTCTGCCGCGCATCGGACAACTGGTGGCGCAGGATGCAGAGAGCTATCGCTATCTGGCCGAATCGATCCGCATGCATCCTGATCAGGAGACCCTGAAAGCGATGATGAACGATGTCGGTTTTGAAAATACCACTTACTCCAATATGACTGGCGGCATTGTGGCGCTGCATCGTGGATTTAAGTTCTGAGTGAGATGGTAATGAACCTGACGCCCTTGATTACCGCGGGCCTGGAAACGGCGCTGAACCGTATTCTCTATCGCGATCGTGGCCTGAAACCGGCCCGGCAACGCCTGAATGGCAAGGTGCTGACGCTGCGCCTGAATGAGTTCTCTCATCCGCTGGTGCTGGTCTTCAGTGAACAGCAGGTCGATGTGTTAGCTGACTGGCAGGATCGCAGTGACTGCACGGTGATCACCTCGCTGAAAACCTTGCCGAAGCTGCGCGATCGCCAGCAGCTGACGCCGCTGATCCGTAGCGGTGAACTGCAGGTTGAAGGCGACCTGCAGGTGGTGCAGCAGTTCTCTGCGCTGATGGATCTGGCTGAGCTGGATCCGGCAGAATATCTGGCTCCCTGGGTCGGCGATATCGCCGCACAGGGGATCAGCCAGCGCTCACAACAGGCATTACGCTTTTTCAAAGGTGAAGTGCAGCGTCGGCAGGATTATCTCGGACAGGCCATAACCGAAGAGTGGCGTGTTGCGCCTGGCTCGCTGGAATTAGCCTGGTTTTCTGAGGAGGTCGACGCGATGGAACGTTCGCTTGAGGCGCTTGATGCGCGTCTGGCGCAGCTGGAGGCAAAATGAGTTTTGGAGAGATCCGCCGTTTATATCTGATCATGAAGGTGTTTCTGACTTATGGCCTTGATGAACTGGTTCCTCAGACACGCCTCACTTTCCTGTTTCGCCTGTGGCGTCGCTCTGTTTTCTGGATCCCTAATCTGCATCAGCATGAACCGATCGGCGCACGTATGCGCATGGCGATGGAGCAACTGGGTCCGGTCTGGATCAAGTTTGGCCAGATGCTGTCGACCCGTCGTGATCTCTTCCCGCCACTGATTGCCGATCAACTGGCGATCCTGCAGGACCGCGTTGCGCCGTTCGATGGCGTCAAAGCCAAAGCGCAGATTGAAGCTTCAATGGGCGCGCCGATTGAAACCTGGTTTGATGATTTTGATATCAAGCCACTGGCTTCGGCATCTATTGCGCAGGTGCACACCGCCACGCTGAAATCAAACGGCAAGAAAGTGGTGATCAAAGTGATTCGCCCCGATATTTTGCCGGTGATTCGGGCGGACATGAAGCTGATCTATCGCCTGGCCCGCTGGGTCCCGCGTTTGTTGCCGGATGGCCGTCGTCTGCGTCCGGTCGAGGTGGTGCGCGATTATGAGAAAACCCTGCTTGATGAGCTGAATCTGTTACGCGAAGCGGCCAACGCCATTCAGCTGCGCCGGAATTTTGAAGATAGCCGCATGCTCTATGTGCCGGAAGTCTATTCCGACTACTGCAGCGAAACCATGATGGTGATGGAGCGTATTTACGGCATTCCGATTTCAGACGTTGCCACGCTGGAGCAACATGGCGTGAACATGAAACTGCTGGCAGAACGTGGCGTGCAGGTCTTCTTCACCCAGGTCTTCCGCGACAGCTTCTTCCATGCGGATATGCATCCAGGCAATATTTTTGTCAGCTATGAACATCCGGAAGATCCACAATATATCGGCATCGACTGCGGTATCGTGGGCTCACTGAACAAAGAAGATAAGCGTTATCTGGCCGAAAACTTTATCGCCTTCTTCAACCGTGACTACCGCAAGGTCGCGGAGTTGCACGTTGATTCAGGCTGGGTGCCGCCCGATACCAACGTAGAAGATTTCGAGTTTGCGATTCGCACTGTCTGCGAACCGATTTTTGAAAAGCCGCTGGCTGAAATCTCCTTCGGGCATGTGCTGCTGAACCTGTTCAACACTGCGCGTCGCTTTAATATGGAAGTGCAGCCCCAGCTGGTCCTGCTGCAGAAAACGCTGCTCTATGTTGAAGGCATCGGCCGTCAGCTCTATCCGCAGCTCGACCTCTGGAAGACGGCCAAGCCCTTCCTGGAAGAGTGGATTAAGGATCAGGTGGGATTACCGGCTATTATCCGTGCGGTAAAAGAGAAAGCGCCATTCTGGGCTGAGAAACTACCCGAGTTGCCGGAGCTGTTTTATGACAGCATGCGCCAGCACAAACTTTTACGGCACAGCGTCGATAAATTAGTGGGCGATATGAATGCGCAGCGCGTCCGGCACCACCAGGCGCGTTACCTGTTCGGCGTCGGTGCAACGTTGCTGTTAAGCGGAACGGCTGTGCTGCTCACCCGACCGGATTGGGACTTTTTCCCGGCGGTGTTAATGGCAGCAGGAATCGTCTCCTGGTTAATCGGCTGGCGTAAGACAAACTGATTGTCACGTCCGTCTAAAAAAAGGTAATGTCGCTGGCTCAGGCCCGGTTGGAAAGGGCACGCTGTGGTGCATTACCTCATCGTTTTCACAGAATATTAGAGGCTATCTCATGGGCGGTATTAGTATCTGGCAATTGGTAATCATTGCCGTGATTGTTGTACTTCTGTTCGGTACTAACAAATTACGTAATCTGGGTTCAGATTTGGGTTCTTCGATTCGTGGCTTCAAAAAAGCCATGAGCGACGAGGACGATAAAAAGGATCAACCGAAAGAGCAGGACGCTGACTTCGCTGCTAAAACGCTGGCGGAAAAACAGCAAACTTCGGCTAATAAAGAAGAAGCCAAGAACGACAAGCAGGTGTAAACCGTGTTTGATATTGGTTTTAGTGAACTGGTATTGGTGTTCGTGATCGGGCTGATTGTACTCGGCCCGCAACGTTTACCGGTTGCGGTGAAAACCGTGGTCGGCTGGATCAGGGCGATTCGTTCGCTGGCAGCCAATGTACAACATGAACTGGCGCAGGAACTCAAGCTGCAGGAGTTGCAGGAGAGCCTGAAAAAGGTGGAAGAAGCGGGCCGTGGCACGCTCTCACCTGAGCTGAAAGAGTCGATGGAAGAGCTGCGTAAAACTGCGGATTCAATGAAACGCTCGGTCAGTCAGAGCATCGATATTGAAAAAGAGGAAGACGAGGCTAACACCATCCATTCGGCACAGCACAGGCCCGCGCCTCACCCGGTCTCTGAGCCTGCTCCGACTGAGTCTTCGGCGACACCGGCTACTGCAGAACACCAGGCCAGTGCCCCGGCACAGACACCGTCTGCGGTTTCAGACTCAGGTCCGGCAGTGCAATTCTCAGCTGCACCTTCTGCCGTCGCCGCTGCTCCGGCCCCGGCTTCTTCAGCGGTTTCATCAGGTCCGGCGGAGCAATCCTCTGCTGCACCAACGGCTGTAGCAAGCTCACCGGCACAGGCGCCTGCTGGCGACGTCGCCAGGCCGGCTGATCCTGCGCGTCATCCCGCTCCCCCCTCTTCTGCAAGTGATGAACGATAATGGCCGTTGAAGATACCCAACCGCTCATCAGTCATCTGATTGAGCTGCGTAAGCGACTACTGAACTGCATCGTCGCCATATTAGCGATTTTTCTGGTGCTGGTTTATTTCGCCAACGACATCTACCAGCTGGTTGCGGCACCGCTAATCAGGCAGATGCCGGTGGGCTCCAGCATGATTGCGACCGATGTGGCCTCACCGTTTTTCACCCCGATTAAGCTGACCATTATCGTGTCGGTGTTTCTTGCGGTGCCGGTGATCCTCTATCAGGTCTGGGCATTTGTCGCCCCGGCGCTTTACCGGCATGAGCGCAGGCTGGTTATGCCACTGCTCTTTTCCAGCACCTTCCTGTTCTACTTCGGCGTGGCCTTTGCCTATTTCGTGGTCTTCCCGCTGGCATTTGGTTTTTTCACCAAGACAGCACCGATCGGCGTCACCGTAGCAACAGATATCTCCAAATATCTCGATTTTGTCATGACGCTGTTTATGGCGTTTGGCGTGGCGTTTGAGGTGCCGGTGGCGATTGTGTTGCTGTGCTGGACCGGAATCACCAGCCCGGAAGAGTTGAAGAAGAAACGTCCCTATATTCTGGTGGGCGCCTTCGTGGTCGGGATGTTGCTCACACCGCCGGATGTTTTTTCCCAAACTTTGCTCGCTATTCCGATGTACTGCCTGTTTGAAGTCGGCGTATTCTTTTCCCGTTACTATGTGGGTAAAGGCCGCCGGTTACAGGATGAGGAAGAGAATACCGACTCCTGATGCGGACAGCTTTACCCGCACTGGCGGGAAGCGATCAATCCAAACCGCCCTGATGGGCGGTTTTTGTTTATAAACTGTGGGAAAAATTATGTTTGATATCGGTGTAAACCTGACCAGCACGCAATTCGCCTCCGACCGGCAAAAGGTGGTTAAACGCGCGCGTGATGCGGGCGTCACCGGCATGCTTATTACCGGCACTAACGCGCTGGAGAGCCAGCAGGCTCAGCGACTGGCTGAAGATCAAGCGGGCTTCTGTTGGTCTACCGCAGGTGTCCATCCTCATCATGCCAGCGAATGGTCAACGGATATTGCCAGCACCCTGCGTCGCCTGGCTGAAAAACCGGAAGTGGTTGCCATCGGTGAATGCGGACTCGATTTCAATCGCAATCTGTCGGCTCATGAGCAGCAGGAGTATGCGTTTGACGCGCAGCTGGCTCTGGCGGCAGAACTCAATATGCCGGTCTTTCTGCACTGCCGTGAAGCCCATGCGCGTTTCGCCGCAGTGCTGGCGCCCTGGCTGCCAAAATTGCCAGGCGCGGTGATCCACTGCTTTACCGGCACGCGTGATGAACTGGAAGCCTGTCTGGGCATGGGATTATCGGTAGGGATTACGGGCTGGGTATGCGATGAGCGCCGTGGTCTGGAGTTGCGCGAGTTGCTGCCACTGATTCCGGCCGATCGCCTGCTGCTGGAAACGGATGCCCCTTATCTGCTGCCGCGCGACATGCGTCCGCGTCCGACTTCGCGCCGTAATGAACCCTGTTTTTTACCGCATATTGTGCACCAGGTGGCGACATGGCGTGGTGAGCGTGCTGAGGAACTGGCGACCCGCATCGACCATAATGCGCGGACGTTATTCAGACTGGCTTAAATCTTGCGGAACTGCATGTTGTCTACGCTGCGCATCACCTGCTTGTTCAGCAAATTAAGCAACAGAATCGAGCGCGTTTCACCATCCGGCTCGGCAAAGATGGCGCGCAGCCCTTCAAACGTCCCGTCGGTGATGACCACCTCATCGCCGCTTTGCGGCGTTTCAGGGTCAAGCAGGATTTGCGGAACGTCCGTTTCCAGCGCTTCGATTACGGATGATGGCACGGTCGCGGGCGTCGTGCCAAAGCGCACGAAGTGGCTGACACCACGGGTGCTGCTGATCGTCGTAGTGTGAATGGCTTCCGGATCAAACTCGATAAACAGATAATTTGGGAACAATGGCTCACTCACGGTGGTGCGTTTACCGCGCACGATCTTTTCCAGAGCGATCATCGGGCTGAGGCAATGCACTTCCTGCCGCTCCAGATGCTCCTTCGCGCGCATTAACTGTCCACGTTTGCAATAGAGTAAGTACCAGGATTCCATAACTGCTCCCATTGAATGGACGCTAAGAATAGCAAACCTGCTGCCAGAGTTATAGCGCAGGGGCAGGGTAAAGCGTCCCGCAAAGAAAATAAACTGAGACTTTTCTTAAGATGCCCGATGGCAGCAGAAAAGGTGACTGAAAATTGACGTCTGCTATTGCTCTGTATCAGACTCAATGGCCATCACATCTGCAAAAGGATCCTCTGATGGAACTCTTTCTGTTGAGCAACGGCAAGCTGGCGGATGATGCGCCGCTGCTTGGCTATGCGCAGCCGCAGCTTCACGCCATGATCGCCCGACGCGCTATCCGCTCGGCGGTCCTGATCCCCTACGCGATTATTCGTGGCGATCAGCAGCAACGCGCCGCCGATCTCAGTGCCTCTCTCGGCATTCAGGTTGAGCGGGTTCAGGCATTCGCTTCACCGGCTGAAGCAATTGCCCAGGCAGAGCTGATTTTAGTCAGCGGCGGCAACACCTGGTTCCTGAATCAGATGCTGCATGAGCAGGGTCTGATCGGGGCGATTCAGCGCGCGGTGCGGGAGCGGCAGGTACCCTATGTCGGCTGGAGCGCAGGCTGCAACGTGGCGACGCCCTCAATCCGTACCACGAATGATATGCCGGTTCGCAGCAGCGTGGTGCTGCCTGCGCTGGGACTCTTTCCGGTGCAGATTAATCCCCACTATCTGGATGCCAGCGTCAGTGGCCATATGGGCGAAACCCGCGACGAACGGCTGGCAGAGTTCTGTGCAGTTAATCCGACCGAGTCGGTGATTGCACTGCGTGAAGGCAGCTTTCTGCACGTTCACGACAATCAGCTGCGCTATCACAGCGTGCGAAACGAAGATTTTAAACTGTTTCGCTACGGCGAGCCGATTCAGGGGTATCACGATGCCCGCGCGTTACAATCGCTGGTTCCCTTTCAGTGCGTATGACGCTGCCATATAAACCTCAGCATAACCGCTTAATCAGACCTATAATGGCCGATTCACTCTGGCCGGAAAGCTAAAGCCGCATGAAATATCACGATTTAAGAGACTTTCTCGCGCTGCTCGAACAGCGCGGTGAGCTAAAGCGCATTACCCAGTCGATCGATCCTGAACTGGAAATGACCGAAATTGCCGACCGCACCCTGCGTGCCGGTGGCCCGGCTCTGCTGTTTGAAAACCCGAAAGGGTACGACATGCCGGTGCTGTGCAATCTGTTCGGCACGCCAAAGCGTGTGGCAATGGGCATGGGCCAGGAGGAAGTCAGCGCACTGCGTGAAGTGGGTAAACTGCTGGCCTTCCTGAAAGAGCCGGAGCCGCCAAAAGGCTTCCGCGATCTGTTCGATAAGATGCCGCAGTTCAGGCAGGTCCTGAACATGCCGACCAAACGCCTGCGCAATGCACCCTGTCAGGAAGAGGTGTTCAGCGGCGATGAAGTCGATCTGACGCGCATTCCGGTGATGAAGTGCTGGCCGGGCGATGCGGCACCGCTGATTACCTGGGGGCTGACCGTGACGCGCGGTCCGCACAAAGAGCGGCAGAATCTCGGTATCTACCGGCAGCAGGTGATCGGCAAAAATCGTCTGATTATGCGCTGGCTGTCGCACCGTGGCGGTGCGCTCGATTATCTGGAGTGGACGAAAGCGCATCCGGGTGAGCGTTTTCCGGTCTCGGTGGCGCTGGGTGCCGATCCCGCTACCATCCTCGGCGCGGTGACACCGGTACCTGACACGCTGTCAGAATATGCGTTTGCCGGGTTGCTGCGCGGCAATAAAACCGAAGTAGTGAAATGCCTCTCGAACGATCTCGAAGTCCCCGCCAGCGCGGAAATCGTGCTGGAAGGGTATATCGAAGCGGGCGATATGGCGCCGGAAGGACCTTACGGCGACCACACCGGCTACTACAATGAAGTAGATAGCTTCCCGGTGTTTACCGTTACGCATATTACGCAGCGCCATAAGCCTATCTATCACTCCACCTACACTGGCCGTCCACCGGATGAACCTGCGGTGCTGGGTGTGGCGCTGAATGAAGTACTGGTGCCGATTCTGGTGAAGCAGTTCCCGGAGATCGTGGACTTCTATCTGCCACCAGAAGGGTGTTCATACCGGCTGGCGGTCGTGACGATTAAAAAGCAGTACGCTGGGCATGCCAAACGTGTCATGTTTGGCGTCTGGTCGTTTCTGCGGCAGTTCATGTACACCAAATTTGTTATTGTGTGTGACGATGACGTTAATGCGCGTGACTGGAACGACGTGATCTGGGCGATCACCACGCGTATGGATCCGGCCCGCGATACGGTATTAGTGGAAAATACCCCGATCGATTACCTCGACTTCGCTTCGCCCGTTTCCGGGCTGGGGTCGAAGATGGGGATGGATGCGACCAATAAGTGGCCAGGTGAAACGCAGCGCGAATGGGGTACACCTATCGTCAAAGATCCTGCGGTCACCGCGCGCATTGATGCTATCTGGGATGAGCTAGGTATTTTTGATCAGCCGCCACAGCGTTGATGGCGAGCACAACCATAAAGACGACCCGACAGAGGGAACGCATGACAACGTTAAGCTGTAAAGTAACTTCGGTTGAGGCGATTACCGACACGGTCTATCGCGTTCGCCTGATCCCTGAAGCGGAATTCAGTTTTCGCGCGGGGCAGTATCTGATGGTAGTGATGGACGAGCGTGACAAGCGTCCGTTCTCACTGGCCTCAACGCCGATGGAAAAAGATATCATTGAGCTGCATATCGGGGCGTCCGATCTGAACCTCTATGCCATGGCCGTCATGGATCGCATCCGTAACGATCGCCAGATCACGGTTGATATGCCGCATGGTGATGCCTGGCTGCGTGAAGAGAGCAGCAAACCGCTGATCCTGATTGCAGGCGGCACCGGTTTCTCCTATGCCCGTTCGATTCTGCTCACTGCACTGGCGGAACAGCCAGAGCGTGACATCGCCATTTACTGGGGTGGGCGTGAACTCAAGCATCTGTACGATCTGGAAGAGCTGGATGCGCTGGCGGTGAAGCACCCGAACCTGAAGGTGATCCCGGTTGTTGAGCAACCTGAGGCGGGCTGGCAGGGCCGCTCAGGCACGGTACTGACGGCAGTCATGCAGGACTTCAGTACGCTGAGCGAGCATGAGATCTACATCGCCGGACGTTTTGAGATGGCGAAGATTGCCCGCGATCGTTTCTGTGCCGAGCGTGGCGCAGTGGAGTCACAGATGTATGGCGATGCGTTTGCCTTTATCTGATTCCCTGCAGGCAACCTGTAGCAGACAGAAAAAACCCGCCGGTTTACGGCGGGTAAATCTGACAAAGTAAGACTCAACGTATTACAGACGCTCGAATACGGTCGCAATGCCCTGACCCAGTCCGATGCACATGGTGGCAAGGCCAAAGCGGGCATCGCGTCGTTCCATAATATTCAGCAACGTCGTGCTGATGCGTGCGCCGGAGCAGCCCAGCGGATGGCCTAAAGCAATCGCGCCGCCATTCAGATTGACCTTATCATCCATCAGCTCCAGCAAACCTAAGTCCTTGATGCAGGGCAGCGTCTGCGCGGCAAAGGCTTCGTTCAGCTCAAACACGTCGATATCACTGACGCTCAGTCCAGCGCGTTTCAATGCCAGTTTGCTGGCCGGTACCGGTCCGTAGCCCATGATCGAAGGATCACAGCCGACCACCGCCATGCTGCGGATACGTGCGCGCAGTGTCAGCCCCAGTTCACGGGCGCGTGATTCACTCATAACCAGCATGGCGGCCGCGCCATCTGACAACGCCGACGACGTTCCCGCCGTGACGGTGCCATTCACCGGATCGAAGGCGGGTTTGAGTGCCGCCAGTCCTTCGGCGCTGGTCTCCTCGCGGATCACCTCATCGAAGTCATAGCGTTTAAGAATACCGTCGCTGTCGTGACCATAGGTGGCGACAATCTCTGTTGCAAAGTCTCCGCGCTGGGTGGCCTGCCATGCCCGCTGGTGCGAACGCAGGGCAAATGCATCCTGCTGCTCACGGCTGATATGATGCATACGCGCCAGCATTTCGGCGGTTAAGCCCATCATGCCCGCAGCTTTGGCGACGGTACGGCCCAGACCGGGATGAAAGTCGACGCCGTGATTCATCGGCACATGTCCCATATGCTCCACGCCACCGATCAGACAGCACTGCGCATCACCGACCATAATGGCGCGGGCCGCATCATGCAGCGCCTGCATTGAAGAGCCACACAGTCGGTTGACGGTGGTGGCCGGCACTGAGTGCGGGATCTCGGCCAGCAGCGCGGCGTTACGCGCGATATTAAATCCCTGCTCCAGCGTCTGCTGTACGCAGCCCCAGACGATATCGTCGAGGGATGTCGGGTCCACCGCCGGGTTGCGGCTCAGGAGTTCGCGCATCAGGTGCGCAGAGAGATCTTCAGCGCGCACGTGACGAAAGGCGCCGCCTTTTGAACGTCCCATTGGTGTGCGCACCGCATCAATAATCACCACATTTTCCATCTTTTTGCCCTCAGGCGCTTTTCAGCGCGGCTTCATCAATCGGTTTGGCAGCGGGATACCAGCTTTCATGCTGATGGGCTTTCTGCACCAGCAGCGCAGGCAGGGCATATAAGCCACCGAGCGCGCTATAACGCCGGGCCTGATCCACCACATTGCTGTTGCCCAGGGTATCGAGATAGCGGAAAGCGCCGCCACGGAAAGGCGGGAAGCCGAGACCATAGACCAGCGCCATATCCGCTTCAGCTGGCGAGGCAATAATCTTCTCTTCCAGGCAGCGCACCACTTCATTCAGCATTGGCAGCATCATGCGATTGAGGATCTCTTCGTCGCTGAAGACCCGCTTAGGCTGACAGACCTGCTCCAGCAGCGTGTCCACTTCGCTATCAGCCACTTTTGTCAGCTTGCCCTTTTTATCTTCTTGCCAGCGCCAGAAGCCTTTGCCATTTTTCTGGCCAAAACGACCGGCATCAAACAGCAGATCGATCGCATCACGATAGTCATGCTTCATACGATCCGGAAAACCGTCAGCCATTACGCTTTGCGCATGGTGCGCGGTATCAATGCCTACCACATCCAGCAGCCATGATGGGCCCATCGGCCAGCCGAACTGTTTTTCCATCACTTTATCAATCTGACGGAAATCGGCGCCGTCGCGCAGCAGCAGGCTGAAAGCGGCGAAGTAAGGGAACAGCACCCGGTTAACAAAGAAGCCCGGACAGTCATTCACCACTATCGGGGTTTTGCCCATTTTGCTGGCCCAGGCCACCACTTTACTCAGGGTTGCTTCACTGGTTTTTTCGCCACGAACCACTTCAACCAGCGGCATACGCGGCACCGGATTGAAGAAGTGCATACCACAGAAGTTTTCCGGGCGCTGCAGCGCCTGCGCCAGCTGGCTGATAGGAATGGTCGAGGTATTGGAGGCCAGAATTGCATCTTCACGCAGATGCTGTTCGGTTTCCGCCAGCACTTTTGCCTTGATCAGCGGGTTCTCTACCACCGCTTCAACCACCACATCAGCCTGTTCAAAGCCGGCGTAATCCAGCGTGGGCTGGATAGTGGCGATCACACTGGCGAGTTTGTTCCCGTCGATTTTGCCGCGTTCCAGCAGCTTATTGAGCAGCTTGCTGGCTTCGTTCATCCCCAGCGTTAACGCCTGTGGATTAATATCTTTCATTCTGACCGGCACGCCTTTCCACGCAGACTGGTAGCTGATGCCGCCACCCATGATGCCTGCGCCCAGTACCGCTGCCTGAGCGGGTGCGCCGCTTTCGCTGCCGCGTTTTTTCGCCAGACCTTTCACGTACTGGTCGTTGAGGAAGATGCCGACCAGCGCGCGTGCTTCATCAGACTGTGCCAGTGGCACAAACGCTGCGGTTTCAAGTTTCAGCGCGTCATCGCGGCCAAGGCTGGCTGCGGCTTCAATGGTTTTTACCGCCATCAGCGGAGCGGGATAATGTTTACCTGCGGTTTGCAGCACCATGGCTTTCGCAATAGTGAAGCTCATGGCCACTTCAATCGGGCTGAGCTTCAGCGGAGCCAGCTTAGGGGCCCGGCGCGTACGCCAGCTGCCATCAGTGGCAGCGGCCTTAAGCATGATGATCCCCGCCTCACGCAGTTTCTCGCGAGACACCACTGCATCGACCAGCCCGAGTTTAAGAGCGGCATTGCCATCGACATCTTTTCCCGCCGCAATAATTTCCAGCGCACTGTCGGCGCCCAGCAGGCGCGGCAATCGCACGCTGCCGCCAAATCCCGGCATGATGCCGAGTTTGGTTTCCGGCAGGCCAATACGGGCGTCCGCAGTAGCGATACGCAGATCGGTTGCCAGTACGCATTCACATCCGCCGCCCAGTGCATAGCCGTCAATGGCGGCCAGAGTCGGTACAGGCAAATCTTCCAGGCGATTGAAGATGCTGTTGGCGTAACTCAGCCACTGGCTCAGTTTTTCGGTGGGTGCATCAAACAGTGAAAGGAACTCGGTGATATCTGCCCCTACAATAAATGCAGGTTTAGCGGAGCTCAGCAGCAGGCCGCGTAGTTCTGGCTGCTGCTCCAGCACAGCTATCGCCTCGCCCAGGCTGGCGACAGTTTGCGTATCGAGCTTGTTGACCGAGCCCGTAGCGTCAAAAACCAGCTCGGCGATGCCATCGTCCAGCCAGTGAAGAGTAAGGTTAGCGCCTTGGTAGAGCATGTGCGTCTCCTGAAACCGCGAAAGGTGATCTGGTCATACCAGATGATCGTGAGTGTGGGAGTGATGTTAATTATTTGCAAACTGCTCTTTGCTTATTTGCTAACAAGATCACAGCTGCGCCGACTTCGGCATCTGCGCAAGGGGTATGCTAAACTTGCGGCCATTTCGCGACACTGGAGAGACGTCAATGGATTCACTGAAGACCTTGTATCACGCGCATATCGCCACGTTGCAACAACGGGCGCAGCAGGTGCTGGCACGCAATAAACTGGATGCGATGTTGATCCATTCCGGTGAGTTGTTGACGGTGTTTCTGGATGATCATACCTATCCGTTTAAGGTGAATCCGCAGTTCAAGGCCTGGGTACCGGTGACGCAGGTGCCCAACTGCTGGTTGTGGATTGATGGGGTAAATAAACCCAAACTGTGGTTCTACTCTCCGGTGGATTACTGGCATAACGTTGAACCGTTGCCGGATAGCTTCTGGACCGGAGATGTCGAGGTAATTGGCCTGAAAAATGCGGATGAGATTGCGCAGTTGCTGCCTGCACAGCGTGATAACGTCGCCTATATCGGCCCGGTTAACGCGCGCGCGTCTCAGCTCGGTATCGCCTCTGGCAATATCAATCCCAAAGCGGTGATCGACTTCCTGCACTTCCATCGCAGCATCAAAACAGATTATGAACTCGCCTGTATGCGCCAGGCGCAGAAGCTGGCGGTTGCCGGTCATCGCGCCGCGAAAGAGGCGTTCTCTGCGGGCTTAAGCGAGTTCGATATCAATCAGGCGTATCTGACCGCTACCGGTCATCGCGACACCGATGTACCTTACGGCAATATCATTGCGCTGAATGAGCACGCTGCGGTGCTGCACTACACCCGGCTGGATCATCAGCCACCGGCGAAACGCCATAGCTTTTTGATTGATGCGGGTGCCGAGTATCTTGGCTATGCCGCTGATTTGACCCGCAGCTATGCGGCGCAGAGCAGTTCGCTCTATGCCAGAATGGTTGAGGCGATGAACGCTGAAGAGCTGGCCCTGATAGCCACGCTGAAACCGGGCGTACGCTACACCGATTACCATCTTCAGATGCACCACCGTATTGCGAAGATGTTGCTGAAGTTTGAGCTGGTTCAGGGAATCAGCGAAGAAGCGCTGGTGGCTGAAGATCTGACCGGTCCGTTTATGCCACATGGCCTGGGGCATCCGCTGGGTCTGCAGGTGCATGACGTTGCCGGTTTTATGCAGGATGAGCAGGGCACTCATCTCGCTGCGCCAGCGCAATATCCTTATCTTCGCTGCACCCGCGTGCTGCAACCGGGCATGGTATTAACCATCGAGCCAGGCTTCTATATTATTGACTCGTTACTGACGCCGCTGCGTGAAGGCCGTTTCAGTCAGCACTTTAACTGGCAGGCCATTGATGCGCTACGGCCTTATGGCGGGATTCGTATCGAGGATAACGTGGTGATCCATGCGCATCGCGTTGAGAACATGACCCGCGATCTGCATCTGGCCTGATGGAGGCCTTTGATATTCCCGCTGTGCCAGTGAGCAGCAGTGAGGAGACAATCAAAAAGAGTCGCTTCATTACGCTACTGGCGCACACCGAGGGTGCAGAGGCGGCGCGCGCGTTTGTCCAGCAGGTTAAAAGCGAGCATCCCACTGCCCGGCATCACTGCTGGGCCTGGGTCGCGGGCGCACCGAATGATTCTCAGCAACTCGGTTTCTCTGATGATGGTGAACCTTCGGGTACGGCAGGGAAACCGATGCTGGCGCAACTGATGGGCGCGGATATTGGCGAGATTACCGCTGTGGTGGTGCGTTATTACGGTGGCATCATGCTGGGAACCGGCGGCTTAGTGAAAGCGTATGGCGGTGGCGTCCAGCAGGGGCTTAAGCAGCTGCCACGGCAGCGCAAAGTGCCGATGAAGCTGTTCACGTTGCAATGTGACTATGCACATCTCAGTGATATTGAACGGCTGGTACAGCGTTTTGAAGGTAAGGTGACCGACAGCCAGTTTCAGGATCGTATTGCGTTGACGCTGGCTGTACCTTACGGACAGATCGACGGGTTCAAAAAAAACCTGTCAGACTTTAGTCGGGGCGCGTTATCGCTAATCCCGCTCACACCATGATGTTCATCTCTATTATTTAAAGGAACGGCTGAATGCACTTTCGCGCCATTACCCGCATAGTCGGTCTGCTGGTGATCCTCTTTTCAGTGACGATGATTTTGCCCGGCCTGGTCGCCTTAATTTATCGCGATGGCGCAGGGCGGGCGTTTAGCCAGACCTTTTTGATGGCGCTGGTGATCGGCTCGTTGCTGTGGTGGCCGAATCGCAAAAAGAAAACCGAACTCAAACCGCGTGAAGGGTTTCTGATTGTGGTCCTGTTCTGGACGGTGCTGGGCAGCGTAGGGGCGATGCCCTTTATCTTTGCCGAGCAGCCGCATCTTTCGGTGACGGATGCGTTCTTTGAATCTTTCTCTGGCCTGACGACGACCGGTGCCACCACGCTGGTGGGGCTGGACTCGTTGCCTAAGGCGATTCTCTTCTATCGGCAGATGCTGCAGTGGCTGGGCGGTATGGGGATCATCGTATTAGCAGTGGCGATACTGCCGATTCTGGGCGTCGGGGGCATGCAGCTCTATCGCGCTGAAATGCCGGGGCCGCTGAAAGATAATAAAATGCGACCACGTATCGCCGAGACGGCTAAAACACTCTGGCTGATCTACGTTCTGCTGACGATAGCCTGTGCGCTGGCATTGTGGCTGGCGGGAATGCCAGCGTTTGATGCTATTGGCCACAGTTTCTCCACTATCGCCATTGGCGGCTTCTCAACCCATGATGCCAGTATCGGCTATTTTAACAGTGGCACTATCAATACCATCGTGGCGGTGTTTCTGCTGATCTCAGGCTGTAACTATGGCCTGCACTTTGCCATGTTAAGCGGACGCAATCTGCGCGTGTACTGGCGCGACCCTGAATTCCGCATGTTTATTGGCGTTCAGCTGACGCTGGTGTTGATCTGTACCCTGGTGCTCTGGTTCCATAATGTCTATGAGAGTGGCTGGCAGACGCTGAACCAGGCCTTTTTCCAGGTGGTTTCAATGGCGACGACGGCGGGATTCACGACCGACAGCATCGCACGCTGGCCATTGTTCCTGCCGGTACTGCTGTTGTGCTCCGCCTTTATCGGCGGCTGTGCCGGTTCAACCGGCGGTGGTCTGAAGGTGATTCGCATACTGCTGTTATGCAAGCAGGGTAACCGTGAGCTTAAGCGTCTGGTTCACCCCAATGCGGTCTACACCATTAAGCTGGGCAATCGGGCGCTGCCGGAACGTATCCTTGAAGCCGTATGGGGATTCTTCTCGGCGTATGCGCTGGTGTTCCTGATCAGCATGCTGGCGATCATCGCCACCGGTGTTGATGACTTCTCGGCTTTTGCTGCCGTTGCCGCGACGCTGAACAACCTCGGCCCTGGCTTAGGGGTTGTAGCCGATAACTTCACTTCAATGAATGACGTGGCGAAATGGATTCTTATTTCCACCATGTTGTTCGGGCGTCTTGAGGTGTTCACCTTGCTGGTGCTGTTCACGCCTACTTTCTGGCGTGAATAATTAATAAGGATGCTGACATGAAAGCGCTGATTCTCTATTCCACTCGCGACGGACAAACAAAGAAGATTGCCTCTTCTATTGCTGATGTGATCCGTCAGCAGCAGCAGTGTGATGTTTTGAACATTCAGGATGCTACTCTGCCTGACTGGACACAGTATGATCGCGTGTTAATTGGCGCATCTATCCGCTATGGCCATTTTCAGCCGGTTGTCGATAAGTTCGTTAAACAACACCTTCATGAGCTGCAGCAGCGTACCAGCGGTTTCTTTTCGGTGAACCTGACGGCGCGCAAACCTGAAAAGCGTTCTCCTGAAACCAATGCCTATACGCAGAAGTTCCTGGCACACTCGCCGTGGCAGCCTGATTGCTGTGCCGTGTTCGCGGGCGCGCTCTATTATCCGCGCTATCGCTGGTTTGATCGCGTCATGATCCAGTTGATTATGCGCATGACTGGAGGAGAGACGGATTCGACGAAAGAGGTTGAGTATACGGACTGGCAGCAGGTAAGCACTTTTGCCAGTGATTTTGGACAGTTACCAGGCAAATCGTAGCGAAATAGCGCGATTTGATGAAAATTACTGCGAACGATAATCTTTTCGTAATAAACACTTGTCAGCCCGCGCGAACTCCCTATAATGCGCCTCCATCGACACGGAACACCGGCAACGGAAAGCGGGTTGAGAGGCACAGGAGACTGGGCCGCCGGAGAAAAACTTCTGAGAAAGAGGTTGACTCTGCAGGAGGAAAGCGTAATATACGCCACCTCGCGACAGGACGCTAACGCACTGTTCGCACTGCTCTTTAACAATTTATC
>Ga0265797_10001547_pt1 | contig 40266 bp, 40 predicted proteins | sample P2T30metagenome_FD_192433 | JGI IMG/M metagenome (GOLD analysis project Ga0265797, IMG submission 192433) | Plant litter microbial communities from East Loma Ridge, Irvine, California - P2 T30 | ecosystem: Environmental > Terrestrial > Plant litter > Unclassified | place: USA: California...
GTCGCCGTCCTTGACCTGTCCAAAGACGACGTGCTTGCCGTCAAGCCATGATGTGACGGTCGTTGTGATGAAGAATTGCGAGCCGTTGCTGAGGTATATCAGTAACGTGTATCTAGAAAGGTGTATGAACGCACGTGTTGGGGCCCGCGTTGGCCATGGAGAGTAGGAAAGGCTTCTGGTGCCTCAGCTTGAAGTTCTCGTCCGCGAACTTCTCGCCGTAGATTGACTTGCCGCCAGTGCCCTGTGTATATCAGCAATCTGCCATCATCCTCAATACAAGAATTCACTCACATTGCCGCGTGTGAAGTCACCTCCCTGAAGCATGAAGTCCGGGATAACTCGGTGGAACTTCGACCCCGAGTATCCAAAGCCCTTCTCGCCCGTCGACAGCGCGCGAAAGTTCTCCACCGTCTTGGGCACAACATCATCGAACAGCTCAAAGTTGATGCGCCCAGACTGCGCCGCGACGCTGCCCTTGTTGGTGACATTGCCCGCCTGGTCGACCTGGACCTCAGGGCCCTCCCAGGAGACGTCAAAGTACGATTTGATGGTCATGTTGGATGCCGAAGGAGTGAAGAATCGCTTGTTGAGAGGCGCGCGCGTGGAGAAGGAGGTGCCGGCGCGGAGGGCAGTAAGGGCTCGAGTTGGTGGGGCAAGCATCGTGGGTGATGGCGGGGTGTGGCGGGGTGGTGTAGCTACCTGAATCGCTCTAGCCTATGCTGTCAGACGTGGACCATTCGGTGAAATGCAGAGGCGGTGCGCGCTGAGGGTGACCAGCGCCACAGGCCGGATTGGGGTTTTCGTCCGAGGCTTGTTGGCTGCTCACTTACCTGTGGAAATGTGCTGCTATGTAATTACTGAGCTGCGTCCGATTGACAAGAGAGGTAGTAGGATCGAGCGGCTATGCTAGACGACTAAACAAAGAGAAGGATATAGTACAGAGTATGGCGTAGGAGAGGACGAGACCGGGCGCTAGGATGTCGTGACGATTCGATTGTGTGAAAACTTCCGACAGCTTGCGCACACACCAGCCTCCGCTAGCGTGTTATTTATCTGGGGTAACTATGCCAAGACGCTTCATACAACAATTGATTCTTACGAAAATGATATCGATATGCTCAAATATTGGGTCAAGTCGGTAGTATATCCGAAGTGTACTTGATTGAAGTAAGAGGATGTACGTTGAGAACGGAGACTGAAGCCTCGTTACTGTAGACCAGGTCCAGCACGAAAAGTAAACAAAGATCACGTCCAGTCCCAACAATCAGACGACAAACATCAGCTTGGTTCATCTGATACTTTGATTCTGGACCATTCATACCCCTTTCAAAGCGGCACCAAATTTCACTTTCTCCAGAGATCTGGAGCTCGGTAGGCAGGGCCAGCAATTTGTGAATTTGATATCAAGACTCCGAAGAGCAGCTGTGTTTCGTGACTGTAAGAAAGGCTTTGTGGACGTCGGTGTACGGAAGGCGTCGTCTCCAAGTAGAAGCTCAGTGGCAGCGGTATAAAGTGATCGTTGTATCGCCTCCGTCGTGCGAAAGAAAGTAAACGGACATCCATGATAAGTGCTGTCAGTAGGAAAGGGTATGAGTATGCTAGGGTAAATACATCTGTTCAGCAAGGTTCAACGGTCCCTAATAACTTCTGTCCCATGCCGTGTTAAGATATATCCGTTGTTATGCCGTTGAGGTGTCGGAGTGAACGCAAAGGTCAGGGAAGCGCCAGGCTGGTCCAAGCACAGTCACGTGCATCTGTCCCCACCTGGGCACTTTGCAGGGCGGACCCTTGCCGGACTCGTGGCTTCGGTTCGGTCTAGGAGGTCGCGGATATCCTCACAACATTCTCGAAGGACTGACACGTCTTGCATGCGCTGCACTCTCACCTTCCGTACCAACTCGGATATTCAGGATTGTGCTTCAGCTCCTGCTAAACGAGGTTCAACAAGCCGCCGCTTGACCATCCCTCGACCATAACACCAGCACAACACACGCATACTCGCCCGCGATGGATCTCAACAGCCTCAAGGACCAAGTGAGCAATCTCACGCTCTACGACCTTAAGGCAGGGTTCCGGAAAGCACAAAATGGTGCGCGTCCTCAGACACCAAGGCCAGCTGGCAATGCTGATACGTCGCAGCGGTGATGAACTACACGGAGATGGAGGCCAAGGTGCGCGAGGCCACCAACAACGAGCCATGGGGTACGCGACACCGCCTATACAATATTGACCTCGACTAACAGCAGAAGGTGCATCCTCGACGATGCTGCAGGAGATCGCCAATGGCACGTTCAACTAGTACGACGCATCCTCCCTCACTACAGCTACAACGACTAATACGCCTAGCCAATTGCTCAACGAGATCATGCCCATGATCTACAAGCGCTTCACAGAAAAGGCCTCGGAAGAATGGCGGCAGATCTACAAGGTATCAACCTTTCTTCCTACCATACCCTCAACTCTTGCTAACAGCCCAGGCCCTCCAACTGCTCGAGTTCCTCGTCAAGAACGGCTCCGAGCGCGTCATAGACGATGCGCGCTCCCACGTGTCTCTCCTCAAGATGTTGCGGCAGTTTCACTTCATCGACCAGAACGGCAAGGACCAGGGCATCAATGTCCGCAACCGCGCCAAGGAGCTGGCCGAGCTACTCAGCGACGTCGAACGCATCCGCGCCGAGCGCAAGAAATCACGTGCGAACCGCAACAAGTTTGGGGGTGTTGAGGGTGGCGCTGGCATGGGCGGCTTCAACAACAGTGGGGGCTTTTCAAGCGGCGGAGGAAGCGGAAGCGGGAGTAGATACGGCGGCTTCGGCAGCGAGTCGGCAGAGTACGGAAACTACAATGGGGGCGTGTATGGGGACGGCGGTGGCTTCGGCGGCCAGCAGACGAGCTTCAACGACACGCAACCACGCCGAGACCGCTTCGACGAATACGACGAGTACGATGAGGGCGAGGTGTCCAGCCCACCAGCACGGCGGAAAGAGGCGGCGCCCCGCAAAGAAGTCAAAAAGGAAGAGCCGAAGTCAAAAGCGCCTGAGCCCGTGCCAGATCTGCTTGCATGGGACGATGAGCCTGCGCCGGCCTCTAATTCAGCAGGAAAGCAGCCCATTGCCGCCACAAGCAACGACTTTGGCGACGACGACGACTTTGACGACTTCCAATCTGCCGCCCCAGCAGTATCTGCAGCCAAACCAGCAACGTCGTCATTCAACATCGCCCCTCCAGCCTCGACATCCACAATCACATCTTCGACGCAATTCGCCGCACCTCAGCCTCAATCCGGCGCCAACAACAACGATTTTAATGATTTACTCGCGACATCCTCGCCCGCACTATCTACGAACAAATACACTGCTCCCCCAATGATGACCCAAACGCCCCAGCAGCCATCAGGCTACCAAGCCACTGGCCCCAACTACTTCACCTCTGTGGCTACACAGTCTGGTAAGTCCACGCCATCGGTCGTGTCTCCTGGTATCGGTGGTAAGATTGGATCTACTGCGCCGAAGAAGGCGGGTGGTGATGCGTTTGCGTCGCTGCTTGCTGGTTCGGCGCCGAAGAAGAGTGGCACGCCGAATCAGAAGGTTACAATGGGCGATTTGGCGAAGCAGAAGACTAGTCAGGGCTTGTGGGGTGTACCTGCCAGTGGAGCGAGTACGCCGGCGGCGCAGCCGAGTCAGGGTGGGCAGAAGCAGGGTGGTGCGCTGGGAGATTTGCTAGGGTAGACTTTTTGAGTTAATGTAGCAGATGGAGAGAGAACGCGAGTTGATATGTGCGTATACAGTAGATACAAAATGGATTCGAATATGCTCTTGGCTCACGGGTCCCCTTGGGAAGGCGGATGACTTTGCCAATCTTTATACTACGTGTTTGAAAGTACACATGGCTGCATGTTACCATCGTATTATCAAACGAAGTCAAACAAATGACAGTCAACTTGATGTGTTGTTCCTCATACAATTTTCACATGCCCACCTCCCTTCCTACTTCCAAACCACCCATCGGCCTCTCTGACATCTGATTGGCCAACCCCCTAATCTCCGCATCAACACCTTCCCATCCCAAAATACTCCCAAACCACACTACGATCCCACACCTTCTCCCCTCCTGTCCAAACAATGCCTCACATCCAATGCGCCTCACCACTCCCCTCCAAACGCTCACCCTCCTCCTCGCACCCCTAGCCCTTCTCTCCACAACCTGGCTCTACCTCTACCCCATCCTCCACGCCTGCACCTTTGGCCGGCCCCACCCCCCCACATCAGCTCAGCCGCGCCCTTCCGCCTCCTCGCCCTCGCCGACCCCCAACTCGAAGGCGACACCTCCCTACCTGACCCCGACGCACCTGTGCTCCCCAGCGTACAATGGCTCAGGCAGGATCTGCGCCACGCGCCCGATGCATTTACGCGCGTAGCAATAGTGCAGCGCGCGGCGATGGGTGTACCGGGTGATATTGTGCGCTGGGTAGAGAGTATTAGGAAGAGAGTGGATTTGTGGGGGAATGATTGGTATTTGGGACATGTTGTGAGGGGGACGAGGTGGTGGGGGGGGCCGAGTCATGTTGTTGTTTTGGGGGATTTGTTGGGGAGTCAGTGGGTTGGGGAGGGGGAGTTTGGGGGGAGGGCGGGGAGGTTTTGGGGGAGGGTTATGAGGGGGTTGGGGGTGGTGCCGGATAACGTCTATGGTTTGGAAGATCGGGTGGAGGAGGAGATGAGAGAAGGGGAAGATGCAGAAGAAGGTGGAGAGGAAGCAAAGGGCGAGGATGGCAAGAACGAAGAGGAGGAGAATTACTGGGGCGGCACGACGGAAATATTGGGTGCGGATCCATCTTGGTCTTCTCGCGTTATAAATATCGCCGGGAATCACGATATCGGATATGCAGGCGACATTGACGAGGATCGAATTGAGCGATTCGAGAAGGCGTTTGGAAGGGTGAATTGGGACATCTGGTTCACTTTGCCGAGGACCAACACCAGCAGCTCGAATCAAGAAGACGGTATCAGCGAAGGACGAGAACAACCCGTCCCAGCCCTCCGCCTCGTCATCCTCAACTCCATGAACCTCGACACACCCGCCTACTCCCCCGCTATCCAAAGCTCAACCTACTCCTTCCTAAACCACATCATCACCACCGCCCGACCCGTCGAAGACAGAACACACGCCACGATCCTTTTAACACATATACCTCTGGAGAAAGCACCAGGGACATGCGTCGACAGTCCGTTCTTCAGCTTCTTCGACGAATACCCCAATGGCATAAGGGAACAGAATATGCTGTCTGGACACTCGAGTCGGAGTATCCTACAGGGTATCTTCGGGAAGAGTGCGGATAGAGGAGCGGCTGCGGGGGGGATGGGGAGGAATGGGATTGTGCTGAATGGGCATGATCATGAGGGGTGTGATGTTGTGCATTTTGTAAGGCAGGATGGAGGGGGTGAGTGCTCTGTTTGGGATATTGACGAGGGAGATGCGTACTGGCCAACGTCTACTCCTTCACCACCGATCCCCACGCACGAAATGTCGGAACAGCAGCCCACGAGTCCGGCCAATCCACTCATTCTTTCGACCTGCCCCGCTCCTACTCCCCTCCCACCATCCACCGAATCAGAACCAGACTCCCCATGGTCCACACACCCCTTCCCACCCCTGACATACCACATCTCACCCGACAACAAGTCATGCACACACATCCCCAGCGCCCCGCAACTGCGCGAAATCACACTCCGATCTATGATGGGCGATTTCGGGGGTTACGCGGGATTTCTGAGTGCGTGGTTTGATACGGAAAAGGGAGAGGGAGGGGAGTGGGTGTTTGAGTTTAATAGGTGTGGGCTCGGGGTGCAGCATTGGTGGTGGGGTGTGCATATTGTGGATTTGGTGTTTGTGGTTGCGCTTGGAGCTACTCTGATAGCGAGGGTTGTGGAGGGTGGGGAGGTAGGGAGAAGGAACGTGAATGGGGTCGTTGCTGGGAAGAATGTTGCGGTGTAAGATATAATCGTGGGGTTTGGGAGCATTTGATAGCGTCGGCGCGGCGTTTAGCATGGTGTTTTGGCATCGCATACAAGTCCAAGTCCTTGAATACGCAGTAAAATTTCCTGTCAACTTCACCTGATCTCTACCATACAACTCCTTGAATACACAATAAATTTCCTGTCGACTTCATCTGATCTCTAAGCCGCCACTTCACGCCTCTCAGGCGTCAACTTCAAAAAGCTACCCCCATTGCCCTCCACACTTCCTTTCGCCTCCTCACAAATCATCTCCGCGCACCCCTCGCCAATGCTATACGCCACGACCTGCGTGTGCCCATTGTTGACACGAGGAACGCTACTTACATCCGCGACACGCAGCCCGCTCACACCACGGACCCGCAGTTTGCTGTCCAAAACGGCATCGGTACTCGCGCCCATCGCACACGTGCCCGACGCATGATAACACGTCGTAGCATGCTGCCTCACATGATCCTCCCAATCCTGCCTCTTTGCATGCTTATGATGACCTAGGTCCGCAGGCCATGCCCCTTTAATAATCCCCTTCGTCCCACTCCCACCCATAACAAACTCATTCGCCATCGCGCACCCCTCGCTTAACACCAACATATCCAGTCCCCCTTCATCACTCAAGTACCCGTGATCGACTTTCGGATTATCCATCGCGTTCGCACTGCTTAGTTCAACTGTGCCCCGACTATGCGGATTAAACAGCAGCGTACACATTGCAAACGCGTGTTTATTGTCGATGGGGAAGTCGGCGAATTGTTTAGGCCCGCCGTATAACTCTGTGTTCCAGAACTCGAGATTTGGCTGGGATGCCGTGAGGCCCATGGGATCGCGGCCATGTGCGTCGATGTGCCATGCGGCGTCGTTTTTCAAGCGCTCGTCCAGCCGTGCGAAGCCGAAGATACCAAACGGAAAAGTACTCAGCACACCTTCCTTCTTATCAACGTACAGCTGGTAACTCGACGCAATGGCGTTGTCGTGGTAGACTAAATGGTCATTCGTAAGTCCCGGCTCACTGACCTCGTAGAACTGGAAGACGAGGAGGTGGTCTTGAAGGTTCTGGCCTACGCGCGGGGAATCGACGACGAGGGGGATGTTGTGAGCGGCGAGATGTGCGGCGGGTCCGATGCCTGAGCGCATGAGGATTGGGGGGGAACAGTATGCGCCTGCCGTGACGATGATTTCTCGGCGGGCGTGGTAGATGCGTGGTGTGCCATCTTTTGCTAGTGTAGCGACGCTGGTGGCTCGGGGCTCGTTGGTGGCGTCGTCGTGCGTAAATAGGATCTTGTCGACTGTGACGGAGGTTTTGATGGTGATGAAGGCGCTTTTGTGGCCTTTGGTTACGAAGTCTGCGGCCGTGCTGCGGATGCCTTGGTGCACTGTTCGTGGCACGTGGCCGCATCCGTGGGGGGACTCGCCGGTCGAGAACATATCTGGGGCGTAGGGCAGGCCGGCGTCGATCATGGATTGCTTCACGCGTTCGGAGATAGGGGCCAGGTCGTGGGGTTCGGTGTGGAGGGGGCCGGAGGTGCCGTGTGCGGATTCTGTGTGGGCGTGCCATTCTTTTGGGTGGAAGGTTTCGGACTGTGTTCTTGTGTTAACATCTTCATGTTTACAAAATGATTGATGGCGTGGGAAGAGGAGTCACCTTATTCATATACCCCCACATCTTCTCGCCCGTCCACTCCTCCATCCCCCAGTCATCATAATCTCCCTTCGTACCCCTAATACACAGCGTCCCATTCACACCGCTCGAGCCCCCAAGAAATCTTCCTCGACTAGAATTGATACGCCGGTTGTTGACCCCTGGCATCGGCTCGGTGACGATGTTCCAGTCCGTCTCGCTGTCGAAATTCTTGGACCATCCGCCTGCCATGTGCACGTTTTCGAGATCCGCATTGTCGGGCCCGGCTTCGAGGATGAGGATTTTGGCTTGTAGCTTGGAGGCGAGACGGCCGGCGATTACGCAGCCGGATGTGCCGCCGCTTGCAATGGAGTTAGTTGGAATTTTGGAGATAGAGTGTTTGAAGTAAGGGAGATATTGAAGATTGGATGGTGGTTTGGAATGATGCTTACCCGCAGATGATGTAGTCGTAGACTTCGGCTGGATCTACTGAGTCGACACGTTCTAAAGTCATGATTACTCGTGAAATGAGTAGAGGATAGTGAGCGAGAGGAAGATCAAGTTCAACGCGAGCTCTCAGCGCAACGTTGGAATAAGCTCTTTATGCACCAAGCCCCGAATTAGTGAACGGAACACACCCGCGCCTCTTCCGCGAGTGGCCCTGCTTTTAATCGACTATGTCCACTACTCGCGCACCAAGCTGATGATGAGTGGCCACATCACCCGCTTTCGTGGAAATGTCGTGGTGTGGTTCGATGCCAACCAACGAGCCGCCCGCATATTCTCACCGTCGTGAAATATGTCTAGTGATCACAAGAATCTGCGACGAGGTGCATTTCGAAAACACGGAACGGATCCGTGGCACACGTTCGACAGATGTGTGGGGTGCTTTCGTGCACTGAGCTTGTGCGACGAGGCAGTTCTAAGATCGAACGGCTCCGTGCTACTTCAACCTCAGCCAGTAGCAATCATCCATCATTACCTAGGTTGCATGTCTATTGGCTCTGTGTGATCTGCTGCACACCCGGCGAATGTCGAAGGCTAGCGTTGGCTCGGAGTGGACTGCGGGGTATGGGGAACGACCCCGGACCCGGCCATCCATCTCTTTCTCTTAAACACGGGTCGTGATTCTCAACATAGATGCTATGGATATGCTGTGATGATTATGTTCTCGTGCGATAGAATTGGTGAAACGACAGGTCTGACAGGCATGAAGCTTAACGAGAAGACTGTAAGCCGAGTGGGAAGGCTCAAATCAACGTTCTCGCAGGCTCCGAGGAAGCAAGGCCGACGCCCACGGCATGTCTATGCTGTAGTCTGATGGCAGTTTGATGGCGGAAGCGATGACAACGTTGGTGGTCGTGTGGTGGGAGCGAAGGTGCAACGCATTTGTGGAGGTGTGGTGCCAAGAAACCAGGCAAATTCTGAAGGAATTCCTTTCGCGACCAACTCTACATGAACACCACAGCACTTCATGTGCCAACACTTCACTGTGCCTGTCCCCCATGGTCTAGATTCTGCAGGATTCCGACAGCTTCTCGGATGCGCCATACGGATGTGGTATTCTCATTCCAGCGTCACCGATCGATGTGCAGCCGCGGCTCCCAAGAGATGCATTGATGTACAAAAACGGCTTTTGCAACTGCGACTTTATCTGAAGGGTCACGAATTGGTTGCTTTTTGAGTCCTACACCCGGACTCAGCCTGTCAGCCTTATCACCTACGCCCTGAGTATGCCTCAATTCGCGCCAGGCTGGTTTATTTGTACGAGTAAGAAGGCTCTGAAGAAGCCTTTTCCACAACGCTGTAATCTGGGGATTGGTAGCCTGGAATTGCGACATATGCTAGCAGTACATCGCAGGATTCCTCCGCACTAAGGCGAGATGAGTTGGCGTTTTAAGTGATAGCTTGGGCCGTGGCCTGATCCCCAGGTCAGACTGTGCTGCCTTGTGGTCAACTTTGCCCTCGCTATGAGTTATATTAAACACACTTGAGAGATGCGATACTTTACTGCCAGCTCAGCTCTCAATCACCTGCTTACGCGTAGGTAATGAAGAACGGCAACTTGGCAACCGGCTTAGCACTTGCTGGCGCTGCTGCTACTGTAGGCGTAAAAACCATGTTCGCCAACAAGCTCAACGACTACAGGTATTGCGAGGAACTGGAGCGTGAGGAGGAAGAGCAGGAGGACTTGCGTAAGGAGGAGAGAGAGGCTCGCCGCCGCGGCAGAAGGCATCGGTCGCCACCCAGTAAGACCAGTGTTCGCTCATAATGGCAGCAGTACTGACCGCATATCAGGGAGGAACGACGATCGCTCCAAGCAGCTTGTTCGCTTGCCGCGCAGGAACGAAATCCGATCTTCTGAGTCTGAGGACGACTCAGAAGAGAGCACCGTGGATAGTTACCCCAACCACAGAGACGACGGTAGAGCACACGCCAGCCATCCACTAAACCACGGCTTCCAAACACGCAACGCTGCTGCCCCGAAACCAACCACACAGGACTACTGGACTCTCGACTACGCCGCCCAGAAGTACTACCACGACGATGTGGAGAAAGGAATTCGTCATTTTCCTGACGGAAAGACTGAGTATCTCGCTCCTCCGACACCTTCAGCGCCGGTGATGAAGTGGGACACACGCAATCAAGATTGGTACTGGCGCGACGATTTCAACAAATGCTGGAGGTATTCGAGAGGGCTGGTTATAGACTATCCTGCGGAGTAGAGTTGGGTGTGCTCTGCGTCTTTGGCTTAGCTTTGCGTCGCCGTGTCGCCCTTCAAGCTCTTCTAGCAGTCTTTCGAACTCATTATGTCGCTTTCTGGTCGCATTCAAGGCCCTGTATTCCGACTCTCGTTTGAAGATTGATAGGGTATCGGGACGGATACATCACATTCTCACAATACTTCTCTGCATGTTATTGGGTACTCTTCAAGCGGCTCGCGCACTCCTTTGACTTCATCACGTCTCTTCCTGATGTCATTCGAGGTTTTTCATTCCGACTTGTATTCGGAATCTCATGTGGTATCGTAGCGGATACATCAATTTCTTACAAGTGTTTTGGTGAATGTGCGGGGAATGTCCTATTCAGTAGATACTTGTTCGAAGTACACATGCTCAGCTTTAATATCAACGCATTTAGTATCACCATAGTCGTGCGTGCGATGTCGAAATCATGTATGCCGTAAATCTGTTAGATCTTGTCAAATCTATCCATCTCAACCACGCCGGGGATCCTCGATGTCTACTTCCAGATCCAACCGTCCAATATAATATCTAACAATCTCATCTCATCCGAGATCAAAGTTCACTCGCCATCATTCGCCCTACTGCCTACCCTGTGAGCCGCGACCACGACCAACACCGCTACCTGCGGCACCACCACCACGTCCTCCACGAACAAAGCTACCACCGCGTCCAAAATCAAGAGGAGGAGGCGTCATCTGAGCCTGGAGCCTACACTAACGCTAGAACTGGTTGCAAAACACTGTAGAAATCACTGAAGGAAGACGTACCAGTTCGCGTAGTGCATCTGGCCCGGCTCTCGGTTTGCAGCGATATCCGCACGAACACCCTGCGCATGCGCATCCTGAAGAGCGCTCGCACTCGGCAGCGGAGGAAGCACGATGCCGCCAGACTTCTTGAAGTGGCGCACTGTAAGTAACAACACGAGCTCGCGGTTGCCGCAGATGTCCTTGACACCCGGGTGGCACAAGTCCGGGTGCGTGACGCCGAAGATCACTTGGTCGAGGAGCCCATCGTTGTCGTCGAACGTCTCCTGGGATAGGGGGTTAGTTCATTGTAGGCTTCGGGGTGGTGTATGGTGTTGACTTACGAGGGTCTCGTTCGTTTGGACGACCGTCTCGATGAGCGGGAGGAATCGGTGGTTTGGGAACGTACGTCCCGTGCGAGTGTCGGTCTCGGGGAAGTACGTGCGGAGGAATGTGGCGATATTAGCCTCGCCGTAGCGTTCCATGTCAGTGATTAGCTCGCGGCGAGGGTCGCGGTTGGCGCGGAAGGTGTAGTAGTCGTTGCTGGAAGACATCTTGAGGTGAAGAGAGTTTGGTGTGGTGGGTTGAAAGAACTTGACATATGTTGTTAGCGAAAGCATACTCATGCACGAAGAATGCCTTACGTTGTTGTATATTGTCGATGGAGGATGCAGGTGAGGTCGAAGTCGTTGTCGTGAGTAAATAAAAAAGAAACTCTGGGGGTGGGAGGGGGGTAGTCGATATAGTATGCGGAGGTCTGGCTTCCAGCAGTGACCGCGACTTTCGTTTGCAGTTCTCTCTCACCTCGTGGAAGCGGGTAGATGCGCAATAAGAGCAAGACAAACGGAGGTGAGGCTGGGTTTTGACATCGTGAGTCTGGGTGAGAGAGGACTAGAGCTTGCGTGAATTCGCCGTGGAAGACGAGAGTGGGCTGCTGGAATGAGGATTTCAGGGACGTTTGAGGGTGTAGATATATGTGAGAGAAGCTTTGCGCATGTGTCATACGCTTGGAGGAGCAATCAACAATTATGATGGGCATGACAGCACTGAGCAAGTAATGAGCTAGGCAATGGTTCGTCGTCAAGATCACCAGAAGACAGCCCCTCAAAATGCCAAACCAAAGCCCCGATGATTCAAGGTACCCATGGTGGGATTGCCAATTCCCGAGCGCTGCAAGTCACTATTATGCCAACACGAGGATAACAACCAGCAAACATAATGACCATTACTCTTCCGACCAGCTGATGTTAGTCACGGTCCGTTCTCCTGTGGCGTCTCCGCTATTCTCCGCACCAGCTGACACGCTTTCGCTCTCCACCATCCCAGCCAGTTCTTTCCTGCCCACGACATCAGCCCACAATCCAGACCCTACCACCCCCTTCCCCTCCAAAAACTCACTTCTAACTCACCACCTTCCCAATCCCTTTATTCCACTTCATGTTCCTCGAAGCCATCCAATCCACCAGCGCCGCCGCAACCCACACACAATCTCCCACTTCCTTACTTAGCCCCCTTTCCATACGATTAATCGCACAATACACGATTCTCGCAACATCCTCTTTGCTATTGTCCGCTTTTTCAATGGCGTCAATAAGCTTAGAGATATCTGTGGCGAGAGAGTCGAGTGCGGAAACGGGAAGGCGTAGTGTGCGAGGAAGAAAGAGATGAGGTCGTGATCGAGAAAGGATCCAGGTGAAACTTTGGAGGGGATGTATGGGACAATGGAGAGCGTGAGATTTGGAGGGTGTACGTACATCGTGGAGTGGTGTGCTATTTTTGCAGATGTTTGTTGCTTGGTGGAGGAAAGCTTGTATCGTGGCGGAGTTAGGAAGGTCTTGTTAAAGTCTTGGGAGATAGCGGTGGGAGTTAGTTGCGTGGTCGCCCTGAACATGGGGCGCGGAAGTTAAATGGTTTCACATGCTTGTGCTGGATAAGATGTCGGTGTATTTGCGGAGAAGAGTTTTTATTGTTATGGGTCAAAGAGACTGTGACGAACAGCAAGGGCTAGATCGCACTGAACGCCAAAGCTGGTCATTTATTAGATACAGCAAGAGCCTTCGAATACGACATGGGAAAATGGTCTATACGATAAAGAAGACACAACGAAATGACGCCCAATTATATGAGCGAACCTCGCGAAACCCCACGTGTAGTACTCCAGCTCTTCATTTCCGACTTTCTTCGGGGCCTCATCCCTCCAGCTCGGCACGCAGACTTAGGTACCGGCGTTTGAGCAGCTCGAGCATCTCATCGTCGTAGTACTCCCAGTCGGAATCCTCGGGCGGTGACCAGAGTGCCAGCGCCGTGAGGTTCGGAACCATGCTTCGCCGTCCATTGACCACCCATAGTTGCGATAGAGTGAAGTTTGGAGGGAGATGTTTGGGATCGAGGAGGTGCAGGGCGAGTATGATACGGTCTTCGAAACGACAATTCTCGGTAGTGGCGCTCGGTAGCACATACTCGTACTTGAGTGCGTGCTGTTTGATCAAACTAGCCTTGATCGTGTAATGGACGGGGTGTTGGGGCGCGCCAGGCGGACTGCGAGATATCTGAACGGTGAACCCAGCATAGTCGGTCAGATAGGACGGGAGCATGGATGGTTTGATTTCGGTCGTGCGCAGCGGCATGACCCAGCTTTGCCGGTCGCCGACACGTCGCTCGCCGAGAAGGATGTTGCGCGGAGCCGTAGTGGACGCCTTGGTTTCTGGTGTGCTCTGATCATCGAGAGTGACAAGGTTCACCTTGGAACCCACTGTCTTATAGCATTTGAGTCCACCACCTTGGCGAATGTCAGGGTGCCTGAGAAGGTAGACTGCCTTTTCTCCGAACGTCTGGCGCGCAAAGACACAGTATGCGCGGTCCCACGTGATGAAGGTGGCACTACATGTCGTGAGGGCATTGGTGAAAACCTGAAAGAGGGGCACCTCGCTAGTCTCAAAGACTACAATTGTCTTTCGGCGAGCTTTGCCATTCTTCCGTACCCATCTTGATGACTGGTGCCAGGGTGTTAGTCTGTACTTGAGATACAAGAAAAGAAATGCTTGCCTCCGGTGAGTCAGTAGCTGAGTTCCGTTTGACGTATCTGCCGTCTGACAGAAAGCTTGACAAGGCGGTAAGATGCCCGCCTTTTTGCATACAGAGTACATCGATGATGTCGAGTGCTGCGTGCTTAATCCCATTGATCCGGCCTCTTGACATGAAATGCAGAGCGAAAAGGCTGCCAATGAGGATGTTGTACTTGGCTTGAAGCGACCGGAACTTGATCGGAGATGTGAAGAATGGGCTGAGCGCCTTGTTGATGTCAAACTGGGTTCGCTCCACGATGTTATAGAAGTCACGGAAGGCCTGCGTTGTCTTTGTCAAGACTAACACATCGCTGATTTCGAGATGGCCCAGGACGTGGTCTTGGATGGGTGTGTACTGAGTGAGCACTTCGACCAGTGTGCGTGCTGGAGCAGAAGCCGGTAGTGATGGTGATTCTGGAGTACCGCGTCGTGAAGATGGCTGATTGACCTGGGTTGTAGGAACAAGCAACATAGGGTCAGGTAACGGAGAATCCATGCCGTCGAGAGTAGAAGCAAACTGCCGACAAAGGAAACGAGGCCGAGTGTGGATGCAGTGGGTGTTGGGTGGTGATGGTGGCGGCGGCGGACTGAGACCTATAAACAGCGACGAATGATCTGAGAGGTGCAAGAAGGCTCGATATGCGAGGCGGCTGCCATGGTCCATGCTCCCACTCACGCCCGCAGCAAACGAGTTTGCTTTCATTCCTGGAGTGCAATTCATTCCCAGTGAATCTTTCACGACTGATAACCGGAAATGCTGGGTGTGATGTGCACTCGAGCGCCGGCAGAGGCAGCCGAGCCCTCGCATGCTGCGAAGAACCATTTCTTGTCTTGAACGAATGCAATTCAAACATGTGAAGATATGGACTGGTCCTTAGGTAGAAAGAACGTGTCATAAACATATGCAAATAGACAGAGAAACAGACATGATGGGGGAGACGGATGCACAGGACTGAAATGGAACGTATGATACTTCGACGCTAGGATAGGACACTTGAGACGTCAAACTCGCTTTGAAGAACGTAAGGAGATTTCTAGACGCCGAAGCGACATTGATGCATCGTTGCAGTGAGATGCAAGATTGCTGTGGCGAGAAATGCGTATGATGTGTGGCCAAAGTTCTGCAGCACACGAGCGGGCGCCATCGGTTTGTGTCCGAAGATGAGACGAGACGGCACGTAGCTTGTTGTTAAACACCGTCAACGTGGGTGGTCGTACAAACAGCATGGTGTTGATGTTCAGAGGATTCGTGCCGTTGAAGTCCGTTCAACGTTTTGGCGCTAGTGTCCACTTCAGGCTAGCGCTTTCGGAAAAAGCGAAGGCCCGGCGCACTTGGATTTCGACTCCACCAAATTGCGCGAACTTCACGACTTGACTGCAGCCGCGACGACGCACACGAACCCGCCCAAACGAAATCCCACACACACAAACAGTCGCAATGGCATCCAAGCGTGGGTACGTACGCCCGAAATACAGCAGAAACGAGGCTCTGGCAATATGACGTCTGTACGGTCGCTAACAACTGCGTAGTCGAGGTTCTTCCTCCGGTAACAAGCTCAAGATGACTCTCGGTCTGCCAGTGTATGTTTCTCCGAATCCGCTCGCCTACGAAACGCCCGATTGAATACACAAACATACAGTACGGCTTAGCTAATACACTCCCAGCGGCGCCGTCATGAACTGCTGCGACAACTCGGGCGCGCGCAACCTGTACATCATCTCCGTCAAGGGTATCGGTGCCCGCCTCAACCGCCTGCCTGCAGGTGGTGCCGGCGACATGGTCATGGCCACTGTCAAGAAGGGAAAGCCCGAGCTGAGGAAGAAGGTCATGCCCGCCGTCATTGTGCGTCAGAGCAAGCCGTGGAGGCGGGCGGACGGTGTCTTCCTGTACTTCGAGGACAACGCTGGTGTGGTGAGTGGAAACATTGCGGGCATACATAGGGAAGGAATGCTGACAAAGGCAGATCGTCAACCCCAAGGGCGAGATGAAGGGCTCCGCTATCACCGGCCCTGTCGCAAAGGAGGCCGCCGAGCTGTGGCCGCGTATCGCGTCCAACTCGGGCGTCGTTATGTGAGGTGTCTCTTTTCCAGCTCTTCGACTTTCATGGGTTTACGGACGGCGAAAATGCATTTACGGCTAGGGGGATTGGACGCGGGCATTGCGCATGATGGCAGTGGCTCGACCTTCAACATACCAGTCAAATGAAATTACGAACGGCCATCGCCTTTTACAAGTCTCTGTGATGTACTGCAGGAAATGGAAAGGGCGGCGACGAAATTGGCATGCTTACAATCTTCAGGTTTGCCATCAGCAAAAGCTCCACTCGCACGATGCACGGACCTTCATCACTTGCTCTTCTCTACCACCATCTTCTTCGTCTCGCATACGACTGCCGGTATCAGCGCTAAATCCACAATGGTTCTGTCGAGGCTTCGGGAACATGCTCATCAAGAACCTGAATCGCCGCCAAGCCTCGCCTCCGAAACACGACCCCAAACAGCATCTGCTACATGAGCCGCACGTCAAACAACGCTAGCCCACAATACCATGCTTGACTAATACGACAAGCTCAGATCGGCTAGGAACCTGAGGCTTGAGGGGCTTGGCTACCTGGTGATGTTTTGAAGGAGGAATGATTTGGAGCGGCGTTTCAGTCCAGAGAACTTGCGAGTATACTTGGTGACCTCCACGACTTTACTTCTTTTCTCTCCACAACTTTCGACAAGTTGCTGCTCTCTCATCTTCTCATTCTCTTCTTCAGGCTGGTCCAACCTCTCATTCCTTGTACATCAACATACCGTTAATTTCTATTCCTCGACCAATCTAACACCATGCATACCACCACCCTCGCCCTCTCCTCCCTCCTCGCCCTTTCATCTGCCCTCCCGCAACGCAATCGCAACGGCGGTAACGGACAAGGCCAAAAAGCTACCGCCCAGCAGAAAGCCGCTCAGGTTCCGCAGGGAATCACACAAGCACAAGATGGATCCATGATCCTAGACGACACCGTAATGGTCAACGGCCTCCCCATCCGCTTCAAAATTTCCGCACCCGCCGACCAATTCCTTCCAGCCTCAGGCGTCCCCGGCGCCGCAGGTAAGTCCCCAAATCACCCCACCTCTCCGCCCCCTCCTAACCCCCATACCAGCAACATCCGCCCAAGGCACCCTCGGCGCAAACGTCCTCCTCCACGGCGACGGCGGCCAATCCTTCTTCGACATGCCCAACCAAAACGTACAAGCCTCCACCATGGGCGTCGCGCTCCTCGCGCCCAACGAGAACCTATTCTGGGGCGGCGGCGCCGGCCTGCAGCGCGACGACGGCGTCGCACACGCCCAGGCCGTCAACGACTTCGTACAGACTGAACTCCCCGCGCGCGTGGCGGTCAACATGTCCAACATTGTGTTCACGGGCGTGAGCGGCGGCTCGCTAATGATGAGCGGCTTCTTTATTCCTGCGCAGATGCAAAATTATGCGAACAGCGCTGTGGAACTGAATTGCGGGGCGTTGAGTCCGCAGGTTGCGTTTCAGGGGCAGGCGAGCGTTATGCAGCAGACGCGCATACATTATCAAAGTACGCAGTCTGAGTTGACGCTTCTGCAAGGCTCGATTCCAAAGGCGATTACCGCGTACGAACAAGCCGCTACGGACGCGGGTATGAGCGCGGATCAAATCAACGCTATGCAGACTGTTGACAATACACCCGTTGGCGGGCACTGTGAGTTTGATGGTCAGGGCTTTGTGAGTGGCGTACAGGTTATGTCAAGTAGCTATGCGAGTGTTATGCAGGGGGGTAATGGAGCTGTGCAGGGGATTGGGGCGCCGAGTACAGGGACGGTTACGAAGGGTGTGGTGGGGAATGAACAGTTGCAGTTTGCTGCTGGTGGGAGGAAGAGGGATGGGGAGGAGAGTATGGTGAATATGGCGTGGGCGGAGGAGGTGGGTGCGGTTTCGGGCTAAATCTGCAGAAAAGGTACTAAGCAATCGATGTTGCGTCTCGTCAGGATATCGTCTACGTCTTCGCGAAGTGCGCCCTGTAGTCATCAACTCTTACAAAGAGCCTGTGTTGACATTCTGCGATGTATGAATCGCATGTGCCTAGCATGTACAGCTCCTCGGAATGCAATCGCTGTTCTTTGCACAAGTGACGCTTCTAAAGACGAGACACACCATCATCATGGTTCATTCCATACTCATAGATCATCCTTGTCCCAAGAAAACTCAGCACTGCCGACTCCAATCCGCTCGACGCATCCCTTCTCCAACCGTAGCATCACAACCATTTCCACGCACAAACATTACCCCACACTCACCAGGTGCCCCAAGAATTCATGATGGATGAGGTAAGCATAATCCAACATCTCATGACTGAGCCTGTAAAGTAAACCAGCAGCCTGTCCATCTTCAATAGTGATGCCGGAAGGCAGACTAATCAATGATCAAGAGATTCGAATTTCGCGCTGGCGTGAAGTGTTCGAAAAGCTTGTACACGAGCATCGTTGTCGAAAAACTTCCGGAGATACTTTCCGATGTCGAATTGCCGGTGGAGCAAGCTGACAAACATGTAATGCAACTTTCTGTACGTTTTCGAAAGGCGAATGACATCTTGAATTTTGAGATGGCTCATGATGCCGTTTTCGATTGCTGCAAATCTTGAGCTGACGAGGTCGCCCAGGTCAACCTTCCATGGACCAAAGTAGTGTCTCATGGTGAATGCAGTAAGCTTGGAATTGGAACGAAGACGATTGTACGGAGACGAGAGAAAGGAGTCACTTACACCATAGAGTAAGCGGAATAAGAGCTTGATGACGAAGAGTCAAATTGTTTGTGAAAAAAACAAGCAGCAACAGCTGCACTGTACGAAAGCTTTCGGCATTACATGATTGCTCGGTACAAACAAAGAAAATCGAGGGCAATCTAGCGTCGAGCGACTCGCACACATCGTGGCATCCGCTCACTGTACATGGTTCGATACACCGGCCTCATTCTCGACCACCATCTTGAGCAGCTTGTACAACGTATCTCCCGGGAGTTCAACCTGATTAAATGTAGGCACCAGGGTCCTGCAGCCTTCTAGGTGGCGGGTGAATTTGCCGGTAGCTTCACCGACCACAAAGTCCATGTCTTTGCGCAATGCTAGATCCAAGAAGCCGTTGTGATTGAGGAACCATGTAGCTCCAGAGAACATAGACGTCTTTTCGAGATAACGAGGAGCCGTCCCCATATGGAAACGGGTGTAGACTGTCAGACGCTGAGTTTCCAAGTCAACGGTACACTCGACTTTGATGGCATTCCGCTTATCGCGGAGCGTCTTGAGCCAAGCGGGTCGCTTGTTGGCCAGTACCTCGTTGAGAAGCTCGAGATACTCATACTCCATATACAGCTCGCCCATAGCATCGTCTATGCTGTCGTCGTGACTGCAGTCAGAGTTGCAGTGACAGTTGATCGAGTGTCCACAACTGTCGCATTCGACATCTGGCAAATCCATCTCGATCAGCCGACGCGCTTTGAAATGCGCGGCGAAGGTGGGGCAGAAGGCACGAAAGCGAAGGAGTGCGGTGATGTCGAGAAGAGTGTCGTCATAAGCGTCATCTTCATGGTCCCAAGGGATGAGCAACAGCTTGGGCGCATTACTGTAGTCTTTGACTGACGGATAGAACGTGGCGATGAACTTGTTCAGGTCGACGAACTCAATGCGAAAGGCAGAATTACGTAGCCACAGTGGACGATACTCGGAGCGGATTTGCTTGCAGGTTTGGGTCAGGCTGATGAAGTTTCGACCACTGGCCTTCAAGATCGGGCCGACATGCTCTTCTTTGCGAACGAGAGGAGGCAGGTCTGAATCGTCGATGTCCGATTGTGCGCGATCCGAGGCCGGACTGACGGGTTCTTTCTTGCACACAAGAAGTGGCGGCTCAAAGCTCTCGACGTCGAACTCTGTCTCTTTGGCCATGTGGTAGATGCGGTTGCGGAGCTCTGTGAAAGGTCAGCCGCAAGTCAGTGGTCAGAAAGGGACATGTGTACCGGGTGGTAGCTCGAGCAGTCGACAACGGCTATTGTCCTTGATCACCGGCAACTTCTTCTTCTGACACTCCATTTTCAGGTCACCGAATTTGCTCATCGCGACGACCAGGAAAGCCAGGGCTCGCCTGCTGAACCAGTCAGCAAACACAATCTCGCGCTGCACATGCGAGTTTGGCTTACCCTCTGGACAATTTGGGGATAGAGTTTGCAGACTTGGAGGTGAAATGCGAGTGCTTGTGGACAGCACTGAGTATGCAAAGTTAAGTGTGACGCGATGGAAAGAACGGGAAGAGCACCTCGCGCTAAGGCCCGCGCTAAAACGCGCGTTCCCGTGACCAGCAAGCATGTCGGACGCTCACATGCACTACCCAAAGGAGGAGCGGACAGCGATTCTGCCGAAATGTGCCTGCAGTAGTCTGGACCGACTTGATAGTGTTATTCCGCCGTCCCGAGATTCGGAAGGCATTGTGGTCTCATTCATTTGCAGCAGTGAAGACCACCTCTCAGGGCTGAAGCTCAGCAAATTCTTCGAGCAATATGCTGAGCTGCGTAACAATAGCTACGAACTGCTCAATAGTTAAATTCAAGTTCAAGCTGGCCTGGATATCCTCGAGGTCGTCTTTGAGATTTGGAGTACGCCCGACTCGCGACTTCCTAGAGCATTTTTTAGGAAACATGCACCTGCTCCATCTTTAGTGCCTGTTGGAATCCGCGTCACGCGCATGTGGGTTCGCGTCTAATCTCATCGCATGTGACGGAGTGGATATTCGACTTTCGCGCGCATCACCATTCGAGGGCTGCCACATCCATCTCGCTGTGGGTAAGCTTGTTCGTGAACCTGCTGCGGTACCTGTTGAACCTTTCGCATTGATCGAATTCAGCTATCATCAACCGAGTCTCGCGTCTGTCGTTATTCTTCTACCAATATGAGGGTCGCATACATTCTAGCAGCATCGCTGATTCCGATTGTCGCTCCCGGCTCGCCACACTTCACCAATAATGATTACCATCTGGAAGCTCGCCAGCAGGAGGGTACGTACTATGCCGTTACTGGTGCCACTGGTGGCTTATTTCCCCGTCTTGAGATCCGCGAGCTCGAGAGTGCCGGCGGAGAGATGTGGAACTTGTTCCTTCTTGCTTTGACGGAGTTCCAGGCCATGGACCAGCATGTGATAGATTCGTACTTCCAGATCGCAGGTATGTATCGCGAACAAATAGTGTGTAATTTCTGCTTACTCAACATGACTAGGAATCCATGGTATGCCGTGGTAAGCCAACGTGTCGATGTCTTCCATCATTAGTACTGAAGAGCGTAGGACCTCATGGGACGGCGTGCAGGGACGCTTGGAAAATGTGCAACTGGAGGACGGAACCATCGTCCAGAGGAACCCGGGTATGGGATACTGCCCTCACTTTCAGGTCATGTTCGGAACATGGCACCGACCTTATCTTCTCCTGTTCGAAGTAAGCTCTGCTCCTGCCACTACTCGTTTTCGGTTCGCGTTTAATGTGCGATAGCAAAAGCTGCAAAGCGTGGCGAAGGCGATCGCCAACAGATTCCCAATAGCGACGAGGAACAACTACCAAGACGCCGCGACGAAACTGAGAGTACCATTCTGGGACTGGGCGAAGGCCATACCTTATAATCAGCCCGTCATCCCACTCGCCGTCTCGAACGAGAAAGCGAGAGTCACGTTTCCAAACGGCACAGCTGCTCTCATCGACAATCCTCTCTTCGACTACAACTTTCATCCTCTCGACCACACGCAGATCAACGGGACCGTAAGTCACAGATTCCTTCAAAAATGACAATATTGACATCTTCCAGGGCTGCCCATTGTACGCCGGCTTCCCAAGCGGCCAGCCCCAGATCTGTCAGGAATACACACGCACCATTCGTGGCGGCTCCTACTTGACCGGCAGTGACCAGGCCGGCGTCAATGCACGACTTCGTAGCGACCTCGCCTCCCAGCGAAGCCGACTCTTCGCTATTTTCTCGCAGTACCAGAGCTTCACTCAGATCACCTCGGACCAAGTTTGCAGCCAAGCGGGGACGATAGGCAGTCTTGAATCAGTACACAACAATATCCACGTCCATTTCGCGCCGGGCCACATGACGCCGCCAGACGTCGCGGCGTTTGATCCCATATTCTGGCTGCATCACGCGAATGTCGACCGTCAGCTTGCGTTGCATCAGGCACTGTATCCGGATGCGTATCTGGAGCCGTGTGTGGCTGGGAGTTCGACGTTCACGGTTGCTGCGGGTGATGTGCTGAATGCCGATTCGCGTAAGCGGTTGTTCAACGTGCCGTGATGGCATTTATATACTGACGGAATTAGCGTTGATGCCCTTCCACAGGACCACTGCAGGCGCTTTCTGGACTTCTAGAGCAACGCGCAACATCCACACACAGGGTTACACGTACCCTGAGCTCTTCAACAACCCGTCCAATGCCACACTGATCGCCAACATCAAGGCACAATACTCCGGTCCATCCAATGTACTCGTTACCTCCATGAAACCGCAGATCATTGCGAAGCAATGCTCGAACACGACGGCCCAAGAGAAAACGCTGTACTTTGCTGAGGTCCAGCTACCCATGTACGGTCTCGACAACGGCAAAGGCGGATCTTTGGGGTACAGCGTGCTGGTTTTCGTCGGCAATGTGAATGATGACGCACGTAAATGGTCGACATCTGAGTCTTTGGTCGGCACGGCGGCGTCGCTGGGAGGCGTGCATATGCAAAGCGACCAGATAGTGACTTCGACGATTGACTTGTCGCTTGCATTGGAGAAAGCGGTTGCCGCTGGCAAGACTACAATGGAAAAAGCGGGAGAATATCTGAGAGGTAACGTCAAGTATCGTGTTGGGCTTGTAAGTCTTCCTTGAATTGAGTGCGGACTTTGGTAGGTGTGGGCTGATATCGAAAAGGGCGGCAAAGAGATCCGGAGAAGCGCTGTTGCCAACTTGAGAGTGAGGTTGATCAGTACGAGGGTCGAGATGGCGCAGAGCGAGGAAGAGTTTGATCGTTGGGTTGGTGGGTTCGTGCAGCTTGGTGTCGTCGAGTGCTAGCTTGTCTTGCACTTATGCTGGCTGAGCGCTCTGCTTGCTCGTAATATTTCGTATACCCTAGAGATCAGTAGTCGTCAATCCTGTCGTCCTTTACATGTATGTCATGAGAATCCTCTTGATGAGTGAAATCATGACGTGTCCCAGCGTCATCGTGTTGATCCGAGGTCCTGACGAGCTTCGAATTGGTCAGGATATCTGATGCAGTGTTGGTAAGAGCGGTCAGTCACCTGCAGTTACCGGCGCTGTGGATGGTCACAGCCTGCACTCTAGGAATGCCCACATGTCCGTTTATGCATGCGCCCACGTTGACCAGCCCTGGCAGATGCATGTAAGCACAGCCTGTGGGACTAGAATCTGGGTTGAGAAACACAACTCCGGGTCACTGTGTTCTTGCCTAGCAGAACACTTAGCTTACACATGGCTAGGCTTGAGAAGGTATGTGGGTTATTCGGCAGTCGGCTGAAGCGCGACGTATAGCCATTGCTTTTCAGAACACTTCCAGGATCCTAGGGTCGGTGGTGGTCGGCTTCGTAGTGACATCGGCGAGACCCAAGATCACGCAAGAGGCGGTGACTTTGCCGACATTCACGCACGTCTTTCGAGTTTGATGTGGCACACGTCAAGCATCTTCCATCAAAATGCTACAAGTGTATCGTTCATCTCGTCTTGTTAGCATGGCTCGATGCGTCGGACAAGCACACTCTTGGTGGTGCACTCGAGGATCTAGCGCCAGATCCTTCACGAAGATCTGTTTGTGATAAGAGAATTAGCCTAGTTGCACTTGATTGATTCGGACACAAGAGTGATGTGGCATACTGCATGCACGTCGGCGTGCTAGTATTCAATCACATTGCGAAAAAAAAGGTCCAGGCCAGTGCATATATTTGCAATTTCGAGGAGAATTTACCGTCGATAGCCTCGAAACAGCCACTTGGCGAGAGGTAAATCTCCGTAGGAATTTTTGTTCTTGTGCTGAGTCAATTAGGACAGGCTGAATAAGTAGAACTGCGTTGTGTGATTGGAGGAGGCTGAACAGCTACGTTGTGAATGGACGCCAAGTGGCCGTTCGGAGACTATCGCCTGGAGTCGAGTGTGATGAAAGTTCGCGAATCGTTCGCAGGGCTGTCCAACGTGCTTCGTGTGGTTTAATTTACCCCACCAATCGTGCTCGCGTGCTCCTGCCAACCAGCGCCTTCCCTCCAACCTCCCTTCCAACTCGGCACCCAATTCTATTACCGCCAGAGTCAGCAAACGCCACATCACCGCACCGCTCAATCATGGCGACCATCCAACTCGAATTCAGGAAGGAGGGTAGACGATGGAACGCTGTTATCCTGTGCGCTGGCTTGGCTGCCATTTTGCCCATCTGAAAGCGGTGGAGACCAGGCCGAAACAGGCAGGCGACTTCAAACACGACCTTGGCAAGCCTGGGCAAAGATTCCGCCGCGCCTTCGCTTGCATGGAAGCTTCCTGGACGTTATCTTTTCTATCTTAGCAACACCTTGGCACGTCTTTTCTGAACGTTTGCCGGTAAAGTGTGGCGACATGGTCAAGATCGGGGCATGGATTGGCGTTTGACTTTCATCTCTCCTCCCTAAAGGATCCTAGACGCCAGGGGCCTTTTCTTGTACCATGGTCTTGGAAGCGTCTAAGAGCGCGCTTACTCGCGGTGACAAGCACCGAAGCATCGTAAAGCAATCCTGCGGCCGGACCAGGCGTGACCCACCGGTCTTGGAGACACATCAGCGACATCTGAGCGACGATGACAGGTCCCGCGAAGGAAGTCGTGGAACATGGGCTCCGAGCGCTGCAAGATAGTCGCGCGTGATCCTGGTTTAACTCCTGGCCAATGTCTGGCCTGGACCTTTGTCTTCGTTGTATATGAAGAGGGGCACCGTCCACCTTGAGTACCTCAGGCGTTCGTTCTTCTCGTCCCTCGACGTTTGTCACGACTCACCGCAAAGTGCAAACCGGCCAATCTGTGCTGTCTGGTCGCACGTCCCTCCATTTCGGGATAAACCCTTCAGTACTCTCACAGTTCTCTTCCTAGAGACTGTTCTCGCAGCCATGGCCACTTCCAACGTCAAAGCCAGCCTGGAGATCACCAAGGGTGCATCCGTTATGGACCCCATTCCCTTGGACACCAGCTCCTCCAACACCTCGGCTCACGACGAGAACGCCATTCTTCTTGGCCCTTTCCCCACCGAAGAAGAATGGGCCACTCTTCCCCGTGTTGCCGGATCCATTCCCTGGCAGGCGTGGACTGTCGCTGCGGTTGAGTTCGTGGAGCGCTTCAGCTACTACGGTACCAGTGCCGTCTTCGTCAACTTCATCCAGAAGCCCCTTCCAAAGGGCTCCAAGACTGGTGCAGGTTTTCTCAAGAAAGGTGTCAGTTCTGGCGCCTTGGACATGGGCCAGCGAGCCTCCACTGGTCTCACCATGTTCAACCAGTTCTGGTCCTACATCACACCTCTTGGAGGAGCCTGGCTGGCTGACGAGTACTGGGGCCGCTATCTCACGATCCAGTACGCCAATGTCTTCGCCATCGTCGGCCACATCATCCTCATCTTCTCTGCCATCCCACAGGTCATTGTCAAGCCCGATGTCTCCATCGCCATTTTCTCCGTCGGTCTCGTCATCATGGGACTTGGCACGGGCGGTTTCAAGTCGAACATCTCTCCCCTCATCGCCGAGCAGTACAAGGATCAGAAGGCTTATGTCAAGGTCAAGAAGAACGGAACCAAGGTTATTGTTGACCCTGCTACTACTACGGCTCGCATCTACATCTATTTCTACCTGCTGATCAACATGGGATCCCTTACCGGTTCCCTTGCCATGGTTTACTCCGAGCATTTCGTCGGTTTCTGGCTGTCTTACACTCTTCCCACAATCTGTTATCTACTGTGCCCGATGATTCTGGTCTTTTTCAAGAAGCACTACAAGCTCACACCTCCCACCGGATCTGTCATGGGCAAGGCGTTCAAGCTCATCCGATTCGCTATGAAGAAGAGCCCCAAGGCAAACAAGTTCAAGGATGAAGGCTTCTGGGAGCGCGTCAAGCCCAGCGCACTACGGTCCAGCGGGGACACCCTCCCATCCTGGATGACCTTCGACGACGCTTGGGTTGACGAGGTCCGCCGTGGACTTCTGGCGTGTAAGGTTTTCCTTTGGTACCCGCTTTACTGGCTCGCCTACAACCAGATGACCGGTAACCTCGTGTCTCAGGCCAACACCATGAACCTTGGCAGCACTCCCAATGACATCGTGGCCAAGCTCAACCCCATCTTCATCATCATCGTTATACCTCTCATGGACTTCCTTGTCTACCCTGGTCTCCGAAAGATGGGTGTCAACTTCACCCCCATCAAGAAGATCACCGCTGGTTTTGCGCTGTCTTCGTTCGCCATGGTGTCTGCCTGTGTCATCCAGTACTACATCTACAAGATGTCCAAGTGCGGCAACCAGATCAACAAGCTCAGCAAGACACGCAAGGATTGCAGCGCTGACATCTCTGTCTGGATTCAGGTCTTCCCCTACGGTCTCATCGGCTTCTCTGAGGTCCTCGCTTCCATCACCAAGCTGGAGTACGCTTACACTAAGGTAAGAGCTTTATGTACCACTAGATTTCGAGACAAGCACTGACAAAGAACCAGGCCCCTCAAAACATGAAATCGACCATTCAGGCCATCGCGCTTTCGACCTCCGCTTTCTCCGCAGCCCTTGGTCAAGCTTTCGTTGGTCTCTCAGAAGATCCACTTCTCGTCTGGAACTATGGCTCGGTAGCTGTCATCGCCATGGCAGGTGGTATCGGCTTCTGGTTCACGTTCCGTAAGGCCGACAAGGAAGAAGACGCGCTCAACCAGTTGCAACAGAGCAAGTACCTTGGCAACAAGAAGCCAGATGACGTCGAGAACCATGAGGTTGAGGTGCAGAGCGTGAGGAACGAGAAGAATGGTCTTCACTAGACCTCTGTGTATCAAGAAATGTTTGATGTAAGCTTGGGAAGGAATTGTCGTTACTGCTGAATACCCCGGGCAAGAAGATGCATGTGCATTTTACTCTCATGAATGAAGAATCATGAACACCCTCAAGCTTGATCATCGCCGTGACTTCTAAACCACACCTTCCCTTCCATCTCACAGCACCACTCACCCACAGTTTTCTACTCAATCATTACATCAAAACAAGTACTGAACCTCATCTCACCACCCCGTTCCCAGACCCATACCATCATGTGCCGGCCCTTCTCCATACACTCAGGCCTATCCAAACGTTAACGTCACATCCCTGCGCTTTCCCACTACCCCACGACTACTTACAATCTCACCGTCATCCAATTGCCCTTGTCAAACAGATCTGGCGGCTTCACGATGCTCAAATCATCTGGTGAGTAACTAAAACTCTCCTCCTGAACGAACCCTCTTGGACAAGTGTCTCGGCAGTAAGTTTGCTGATGTCAACGAGTTCTTTCTCTGGCTCTCCAGCCCAATATAGAGCTACCTTGCCGCCATCATGCTCATTGCCGGCGTTGTTCCGGCGAGAATGGCCGTAGCCGCCGAACATCAACTTGATACTTGAGCCTGCGGCCGCTGTGGCCATGGGTGCTGGTGCTTCGTGATGTTCCAACGTTACGTCTGGCGTTGCTAGGTACTGATTTTGCGCCCGCTGATCAGGATGACATGCATGCGTATCCCTGTTGTTGTTGAGGGCCCAGAGATAGTCCTTTCCTTCTTCAATCCAGTCTCCGGAATTTTGTTTGGAGCGGGGCCAACCGTGGCAGTACTCGGCGAACCAAGGCATGAGGGGATCGACTGGAAGTTCGCCGGCTGCGGCGGCTTTCTGGGACGTGTAAGCTGCATACTTGTCAACGAGTGAGATGAGCGAGCGCGCTCACTCGCTGACAAGTATGGTAAGCTGGGGGCATGGAGAGATTGGGAAGGAAGAAGAAGACGGACTTTTATCATGGCAAGGATCTCGGTGTTGTTGTGGGACGTGCAGTGCACCCATAAGTGGGCGGATGCGGAGGCTAGGAGGGAGGCGGTTGCTAGAGTTGAGGCGAGCTTCATTGTGTGGTGTGACGGAGAAGGAGGGTTGGAGGTGCGAAGTTAGGGGTTGTTTAGATGTTGGTAAGGATGTGGCAGGGTGCGAACATGGAAGGATGTGGAGTGCTTCTGCTAATCACAGTGTGCCCGTTGAATGAGGTATGGAGATGAAATTAACAAGCAATGGACCGATAAGACAGCGCGGCGTGCTTCACCCCCAGTCTTCCAATATAAAGAACAATCGTGTGACCTCCACGACTTCATCTTCCCTCGCTTTCAGGTAAGGGAATCTCCGACATCGCGTCTTCGAAAGCTCCTTCGCCCGCTGCATTCAATTCTTCGACCAGAATACTTCCCACGCTCCCATCGCCGTTGCACTAGCCTCCTCGTAGCTCTCGTGACCCAGCGAAGTCGCTTGCTCGTACATCTCGTGACCCATCGAGCTCGCTCCTCCCTCTCGAGCCAAGGTTTTTGTATCCCCAAACATCTCGTGCGTATTCAAGTCCGCGGCCTTCTCCTTCCCCTGCATCGCGATCCATTTTATCCCTCTAGCCACCCACCTCGCCCGAACCCACACGCGCTTTGCAAGCACATCCTATGCCTGCAGCGAAAGCAAGTTAGGAACATGATACATCTAGCTCCACCACCACTCAGCCAGATAGCGCAAATATCCAGGAACCCAGTGTAATTCCGACGTACCCACGACGCCAAACAAACTGGCCAGGGACGTCAGGTTGAGCCAGTAGCGCGACAAGAAGCCCATTGCATCACTGCCTTCCTGAAAATTCACGCCGAGGTGTTGCGCAATGCTGACGAGAAGCTGTAACGTGCAGTGGAAGTACAAGAACTGCAAAGCTAGATTGACGATAACCTTGATGGCTTTGGACTTCGTTCTGTAGAAGTGAGGCTCGTAGTCGAGTAGGGCTTCGGACCAGAGGCGGCGAGGCTGGTATTCGGGCGGTACGCCGTAGTAAGGGCGAATAGGTTCAGTGGGGCGTGAAATGTATGTATTGGGATTGAAGATGTCGGCGGCGCGAAGGTGGAAGTTTAGGAGTGGAGCAAGGGTGGTTGGAATTGGCTCATGGGCTGTTTTGAATTAGCGGCTGTGTGATGGGAAGAAGGGAGACGAGATGGGAAACCTACGCTGATAGCTTTGGCGGCGCTCGAGGGCATATTTACCTCGGCTTGAAATGCTTGTGTAGTGAACAAAAGCCAGCACGTGTCGGACTGTGAATGTGAAGGCGATCAAGAAGAGGCAGACACTGAGCCTGAAGCTCATGTTCAGCGATAGTATTGCTAGGCGCGGCAAAATCATCCAACTTATGGCGAACAAAGCCTACCGTACGTCAAGAAAATGTGAGAATGACCGGACTTCGATGTACTCACAGCGTAAGCTCTACCTGCGTGTATGAGCCGCCCGATCGCTGAGTCTTTGGATGGGTCTTTAGGGTCTTCAGAGTCTTCGTAGTCTACATCCTCCAAGCCAGCGTTCCTAAACTCCGAATATCCTCGGCCTGGAAATGTACTCTTCTGCGGCTTCTTGGGCTGGAACTTGATTTGATTGCCAGCGAAGGCGCCGTAAGGACCTTGCTTGGGCCGTACATTCATCGCGCGACCAGGAAACGCTCCTGTTGGCTTCTTCGTGGGCTGCGCACCCTGCTGCGCGAAGGAGTCGTCGCTGTTGTAGCTCTCTAGAAATCCGAGATTCTGTCGCTGTCCATGGAGGGTACCATAGCGTTCGGTTTGGGCGCTCGCGTGCGTGCGACGAGCGATTCCCACCATGATGTCCTAGAATTTGAGATACGTGGAATGTGTGAGGTAGCACTGAAGAAGACAAGGCCATAATGTTCAAGCTGGGTGCTGATTGTTGGCTGTGCGCTGCGTTTTTTGAACAAAGAAGACAAATGCCGAACTAGGAGTCCTGCAGCACGACGCCAGATGCGGAAAGTTGCGATGTTACACAAACACAAAGAATCGAATGCACTGCGATTTCCAAGCCAGGATTTGACGAAACAAGCCTGTCATCAATGATGTCGGCGTTCAAGTACATATCACGGGCAATGTTCGTGCGCTGCTTCTGGCACCGCGGCACTGGAGACTGATGAGGAGCTCGTATCTATTGTGTCAACCTTCAGGACCCCCTGAAAACGAAAGCCAGCGACTCAAAAAGTACGAGGACCTTCATAGTCGACGATGAGCTGCAGACTTCCTACTTTGTCGCACCGTTCCTCTGCAATGTCTTAACGTAATACCAGTATGACCCAACAGCATACATTTCGGTCGACATACTAAAATCTTGAAACATATCGGTAGCCACGGGACGCCAAAGCTCATAGTTAACCGAATGGATGAACTCCGCTGTCTTTTCCGGAATTTCGCCTGTCGCGAGGTAGTTACGTTCTTCTTCGGGAGATGACCGGAAAATGGTCTGGACCTTGAGCTCTCGGAGCGATGGCAATTGCCTCAGTAGTCGTAGCACCTGAAGCCAGACATGGTCATGTCTGATGTTGTTCTCCGCCCACGTGGCTATGTGCAGAACCGGTAAAATCGCGTTGCAGCTCGTGAACTTGTGGTCGTGGAGAGTCTTGTAACTACCGGAGCCTATGAAGAGTTCGTCATTGATCAATCTCTCGCCTAGTGTTTGCATGTCTTGGTAAATCTGGATGTTCTGAATAGAGTCGAGCCGCTCAGGAAGAAGCTTTGACGTGAAGGCGGCAAGAGATTCGTGGTTGTCGATGAGGAAAGTTGGCTGCGAATACAGGAGCGATATACTCTCGGTGTAGCTGTGACGCGTGAGCTTTACGTTTGCACGTTCATCCAGTACAGCTACGGTGCTTGCGATGCATATGCTGCAAAAAATAGGAAACATATACGCACATCAACCGACAGGTCTGCAAAAGATCAAGGACATCCATTCTGGCATTGTCCATGTGCCGAAGCTCAAGATGTGCACTTCCCTGTGGATTAATTCGACAATGGCACCAGCACTGATTGTGCAACGGAAGATTGGAAGTTCGTTGACATCGATAAGAGACTACTTGACCCTTAACATACGCGACGTGAATCCGTTGTCTGTGGCCAATAACTGCCTGGTATATTTGAAGCCTCAACTCTGTGGGAAGCTTCCATAGCAGAGATTGATTTTGGTTCTTGACGCGCTGGTCTTTACTGAGATTTCCGGAGACAGAGAGCGCTCGCTTTCGTTGCTCGACTTTTGGCGGCGTCGCATTCCTCTCAAGTTCCTTTTGTCGCTGTTTGTCTTTGTGTGTGTTAGTTGAGCGATAGTATTCCCGTACCCACGACGGGAAAGTAAAAAACATGACCACGACATACGCGAGACATTCGACGTTCTCCGATATATGGAGGATCGCAAGGCTAAGCGAATGACGGAAGCAGGAGTGCGTGATTATATTCACGAGGTAGAAGGAAGGATGTGGCGCAGCAAGCCCAGAAAACGCAGCACTTTTCGACTCACCGAATCGCGAACGCACCCTATCAGCGTGCCTGTCACTCTCTAGATAAGTGTAGTGGTAGATTGCATACGCTCCGTAGACGGGGAAGAGAATGGGAGTCAGGTATATCATAGCAGCTATTTTGTATTTGTCCGGTATTCGGTCCCATCGTCTCCGTCGATTGACACTCACGATGCCGAGGTCAAGGCCCCCGAGGCTGCTATCGCGCCCACAGTTTTCGCAACTCGGGCGGAACATCGTTGTGGTTGTTGATGGGAAGAAAGTTATAGGAGGGTGCAACGTTGATGGGGTTAGTGGCTGCCTAGCGGGGCGAAGGATGAAGCAGCGCCAGGCTGCCTGAATTGCGCGTCTTACGTTACCAACAACTCAACTCAGTCAAAGTATTCACATGATGACGAGGCAGCCCTCCAACAGTCAATCGTACATTACCCTGTGAGTTCAATTGCATGATTCCACATCGAACACACACCACACCAGCCTTCTTCCTCAAGCCGCCAGCGTCGTGCGCTGAGCAACTCAATGAAAAAGAAAGATTCGCGTACACTCCCGATAGTGCGATGAGAGCGACACAATGTCAACGATCGCTATGCGCAAGCGCAGTGAGCACCATCGACGATTTCCAAAAACAAGAATGAACCATGAAAGGTACCCTCGTAAGGGCATTCTAGCGGTCAAACTAGAAAGAACAGATACTACACTTGATCTAAGCCAAAGGCAAAGAAGAGCTGGTGATAGGAAGAAGGGACGGGAGCGAGGGGGTTTATATATGTGCTGGACAGCTGGCGCAAGTGGGTCTCTGGAGGCTGCGAGAGCGTCACGTGGAATCACGTGGAGAAGGCTGCCTTGGGGCGGTGAGACAGTCCCGCAGAGCGAAGTCACGGGTCTGTAGATGCCTGGATGACATTAGCACAACTTGGCCACGCGGAGACTTCTCGCTTCAAGTCAGACATGCTTGTTGCCTTCTTTGCTTGAGTCATCTTCGGCAGACAATCGTGAGGATCGAACCATTCAAATGATCAAGCGTCGGGTGCCTTGTCTCAAACGTCGCCAATGTCACCAAGACATATCCGAAAGCCCTCAAGCAAGCTCGGCATTTGAAAGTTTTAGCGTCCATCGGCAACTGCATTTACCATCATCATGCAGTAGGTAACTTAGTAAGAACTGCCGTACAGAGAATCATATACGAAGCGGCACTTTGCATCGTCCATGGCTATGTCTGTCAACGACAGAACCTACCTACATTACCCCCAGAATTCTTTTGTTCGAGTTTATATGGCTTGAAGGCTTGGTGTTTCTCGAAAAATTTGGCCTCGTTTCGTCTCGTCTCGGTTGCCTCCGCCGTACTCAGCTCCAGTGACGTTGCTAAAATTCTCACGACCAATCACTTTCAAGCACCAACCCGAACCAGGTATACCGACTATCGGTATTCTTTCCCCACCAAGCATCGTCGACGGTTTTCCATGACGATCTTCAGGCTTGTTGCCGTTGAACCATGCCGTAGGGTACCATGATCGTGTCACACTCGTCCCATGGGACTCTACTCGGTGCTTTTTACCCCGTGGTCGAGGTGGATTCCGCACACGATGCTTGGGTGTGGTTGAAGCCAATAAATAGCGCCTTGCCGCACTGATGTCGTGAGCTTTTGTGTCGGTGTTTTCACTTTCCCGCAAGCATCTGGAGAAAGGTTACATTTTGCCCACCATGGACAAAATCCACAGACTCAATGTCGTTCATCGCCTGGAGAAGCGCAACCTCCTCATTGCGTATATACCATCCCGTTCTTTAATCACATCACAGAATTGCTAACACCAAGCCTCTAGCATCAATTCCATAGCCGGCCTATCCATTCTGTTCTTCGGTTATGACCAAGGAATGATGGGCGGCGTCAACACCGCCTACGAATACTACACGCGCATGGGTTTCGGTCACAAGGGGCCCGACGGCGGCGTAGTTGTCGACGATACTCTCCTCCAGGGCGGCATCGTCAGTGTGTACTATCTGGGCACACTGGTCGGATGTCTAGTCGGCGGCTCGATCGGCGATCGCTACGGACGCATCAAGACCATCTTCCTTGGCGCGGCTGTCGCTATTGTGGGCGCGAGTCTGCAGTGCAGTGCTATGAACGCCAGCTGGATGATCGTTGCGCGGCTTGTGAATGGCTGGGGCACTGGCATTTTGAACTCAATTGTGCCGGTGTGGGCAACTGAGACGGCGGAGCACAAGTCGAGGGGCCAATTCATTGCGATTGAGTTTACGTTGAACATCTTGGGAGTCGTGATCGCTTACTGGTTGGAATACGGGTGCTCGTTCTACGGCGATGGGACGAGCTCCTTTATTTGGGTAAGCATTTCGTGAGTATGCCTGGAGCGAATGCTGACTACGAAACAGCGATTTCCCGTGGCTTTCCAGATTCCTATGCTCATGGGTCTGATGGCTGGTGTGCTTCTCATGCCGGAGTCTCCTCGTTGGCTCACCAAGATGGGTCGAAAGGACGAGGCACGATACGTTCTCGGCCGTCTGCGCGGCGATACTGGAGCAGACAAGGATCGCGCAGACATCGAGTTCCAAGACATCGTCAACTCGTGCGAAATCGAGCGCAAAGAGCTCTCCAAGCAGTCGTACTACCACATGCTCTTCGGCGTCGGCTCAGGCAAGATGCACACCGGACGACGCGTGCAGCTCGTCATTTGGCTCCAGATCATGCAGGAGTGGGTTGGGATTGCCGGCGTCACAATATACGCGCCAACCATCTTCGGCATTGCTGGAATGAGCCCTTCGAAACGCCAGTGGATTGCCGGCCTCAACAACATCTTCTACATGTTTTCCACCCTGATCTGCGTCTTCACCTTGGACCGCATAGGACGACGCTGGACATGCTACTGGGGCTCTATCGGGCAGGGTATCGCAATGGCTCTGGCCGGTGGCTTCAGCTATCTCGGCCAGCAAGCGACTCAAGACGGCGACGCTGGTAAAGCAGCTGGGTACGGCAACGCCGCTGTGTCCATGGTCTTCTTATTCACCTTCGTATTCGGCGCCACATGGCTGACCGTACCTTGGCTCTACCCCGCCGAAATCTTCCCGCTCGAAGTCAGAGCCAAAGGAAATGCCTGGGGCGTTGTAGGCTGGTCGATTGGCAATGGCTGGCTTACGCTTCTGTGCCCGATCATGTTCGATAAGCTGGGGGAGAAGACGCTGTATATCTTTGCCGCGTGCAATGCCATCACGATTCCCATGGTCTGGGCGTTGTATCCGGAGACGAACCAGAGGACACTGGAGGAGATCGATCTTCTGTTCGCGTCGAATAGTATCTGGAACTGGGAGGCTGAGAAGAACTTTGCGAGACTGAGGGATCAGAATGGGCTTGGAGCTACGAGTGCTCTGGCGGAGGATATCGAGAACGCATCAAATCGTAAGCCGAGCATGGTCTCCGACAAGAACGTGGCGGTGGAGTCGGTGCGGTAGTAGATTTGGTGCTGGGCTTCGTGATGCTCGGCTCGTATTCAATGTGTCAACCTGTCAACCTCCGAAACACGCTGAAGGCCAACTTTGGTGATTTGAGAATTTGTGCAGCTGCATACATGAAAGTGACATAGATACAATCCTCATACTTCATTCAATGTGAGTCAACGTGGTGGTTGTAATATATTTTGTTAGGGGGTCACGATCTTCAACGAGGCGGCACTCGCCGCACCGCATCCTCCCTGCGCGTTAGATCTGAACCATCGCCCACTTCCAATCATGCCGCTCGCATCCGCAACACACGCTCGTTTACTCCAATATCGCACCGTTGGACGTAGACGACCAATCAATGGATGAGTCCCCTACGCCGCTTATCGATTGGTACACAGTATGCTGCCGTGGGGTAGAAAGCCATTCCCACGTCATACTGCCCAACGAACGCGACGCGCACCAACCCACGTAGTCCCGGTTTTGACGAAGCATCATGGAACTTGGTCAATTCTTCTATCATCTTTACTGACCTATAGCTCGACGACTAACTGTGCATACTCCCAAGTACGCAACTTCTCCTGACAGCTTTAGTAGCTTCACGAGCGTCCAAGACGATCTGCTTGCGCGCAAGCCAGCAGCCACCCTCAGCATGTCCACACGGTCGAAAGCAGAGAAGAATCCACGATTCGGACATCTTCCTCTATCCACATCTGGAGCGCAAGCAACGACCTTGACTGTACGTCTTCCCGCAACAAAAAAGGACGACCAAGCTGACCAGCCACAGGGCAATGCACTTCTCCGAACGCCTTACTTCAACAAGGGCTCTGCCTTCACGAAGGAAGAACGCTCAACCTTCCAGCTTCATGGCCTGCTCCCAGATAACGTCCAGACCCTCGACGAGCAAGTCAAGCGCGCATACGCCCAGTACAACTCACGACCGAACGATCTCGCGAAGAACACATTCATGACAAGTCTGAAGGAGCAGAATGAAGTGCTGTACTACAAGGTGGATGCCATCAGAGGGCGGATTTAGTCTTCGGTATAGCTGACTAGCCATCAGCTAATCCTCGACCACCTGAAGGAGATGTTCTCTGTCATCTACACGCCGACCGAAGGCGATGCGATAGCGGACTACTCGCGCCTGTTCAGACGCCCGGAAGGTTGCTTCTTGAATATCGACGACGCAGATCGTGTTGAGGACGATCTCAAGCAATGGGGCAATCCGGAGAACATCGACGTGATTGTAGTCAGCGACGGCGAACAAATTTTAGGCATTGGCGACCAGGGCGTAGGAGCTATCTTAATCTCGGTCGCGAAGCTCGTTATTTACACCCTTTGCGCTGGAATACATCCATCGCGTACACTGCCAGTGGTCCTGGACTGTGGTACTGATGTAAGGACAGTCTGTTGCCGCATTACAATTCGCTAACATGATGGGCAGAACAAGGAGCTCCTCGAAGACGACCTCTACCTTGGCCTACGCAAACCGCGAGCACGCGGCGAACAATACGACAACTTCGTCGACAAATTTGTCACCGCATGCAGAAAGCGCTACCCGCGAGCATACATCCACTTCGAAGACTTCGGCCTCAACAACGCGCGACGGATATTAGACAGATACACGCCGCAAATTGCATGTTTTAATGACGACGTGCAAGGTACCGGCTGCGTTACGCTCGCCGCAATCATGGCGGCTTTCAGGGTCAACGGCACCAAGTGGGATGAGGCTCGCTTTGTGATGTTTGGCTCCGGATCTGCAGGCACGGGTATCGCAGACCAGATCAAAGACGCTATATCCCAGAACACTGGCAAGTCGAAAGAGGAAGCTGGGGAACAGATATGGTGTGTCGACAAGCCAGGTCTACTGTTGGCAGGAAAGAAAGACCAGCTCACTCCAGCCCAAATACCGTATGCGCGAGACGACAAGGAGTGGGAAGGCAAAGAGCACGGCGATCTGCTGTCCGTCGTCAAAGAAGTCAAGCCACATGTGTTAATCGGCACGTCCACCAAGCCCGGTGCTTTCACTGAAGACGTCGTCCGAGAGATGGCAAAGCACGTAGAACGTCCTGTCATCTTCCCTCTTTCCAACCCGACTCGCCTACATGAAGCCAAGCCACAAGATCTATATGACTGGACCGACGGGAAGGTACTTGTTGCTACGGGCTCGCCATTTCCGCCTGTCAAGCACAATGGAAAAGAATTTGACATCTGTGAGTACCAGATCACCAAGCTCGAGGACGTTGCCTAACATGCAGCAGCTGAGTGCAACAACTCCGTAACTTTCCCCGGCATCGGTCTCGGCGCTGTACTCTCGCGCACGCGCCTCATGACGCCCGCCATGCTCGTCGCCGCCGTTCAAGCACTCGCATCCGCCGCTCCCGTTGTCAACAACACCGGTGCAGGCCTGCTCCCTGACGTCGAGGATGTTCGTGAAATTAGCGTACAGATCGCGAAGAATGTGATTAAGAAAGCCTTGGAAGAGGGGCTTGCGCAGGAAACAGAGATACCGAGTAAGGAGGAGGAGTTGGAGGAGTGGATTAGGGAGCAGATGTGGAATGCGGAGTATAGGCCGCTGGAGTTGGTGAAGGGACATGAGGGAAATGCACATGCGAGAGGAGAAGCAGGGACTGGTAGTGGGAGGAGGGAGGCTAAGTTTGAGGGATGAGGATTTGGCATTGGAGATGACGGTACGCGATGTGTTCAAACATGCTCTCGAATCTCTGCTCCCATACGAGGCGTAGTATTGCAAGAACATTGAAAGCGAACATCGGTACACTTCCTACGCGATATCAAGCTGCATGTCTCTAAGCTACACTGACAACTTAGATCCAACATGATCCTTTTTTGGTCAGATTCGCTGTGTTTCAGGATACAGGAAAATCGCCTGCTGGAGAGGCCCGAGCCTAGACTTTGACAGATATGTAGTGCTTCGAGTACTTACAGACCTACTTGACGAGTCAAAGGCCACCACGAAAATCTTTACAATCCCGTTGGTAGACTCCTGATGTACTTGTGGGAACATGAGTAAAAAGATTAAATCACCTCGGGAACATGATGCGCTGAGTCGGTTGAAGTCGTAGATCTGGACGTAGTCAGGAGTCATTCGATTGCCCAAAGCAACGGTTGTCGCAAGTCAGCTGCGCATTTCAGGTGCTCCGTAGTCAACATCGCCCACTTTACTTCTCGTTTGCTCGCAAACCGATACGTGAATAAAGTCGACGTTACCGTCCCCTTTCCAAAAATTCTTCAGGTTCACCCTCGACATCTGCGACCGGGAGACAAACGCGTCGCTGTAAAGTGAGCGAAACTCTTCGCTCAAAGGCACGTTTCGCTTCCGCTTTTCCACAAGTCGAGGTGAGAGGGACCTGCAAATCCACACTCACCATGGGTTTTCCGTTTGCCCGGCCTCCATGGTGTATATAAACTGTAGCTCCCCCGCCCTAAGTGCCTCTTCTTCTTTACCTCCAGCACCCTCGACTCGACAGCCCTCTCTGCTCTTCTTTGACCACTTTCTCGACCACTTTCTCTACGTCATACATCCTCCCGATCACCTTCGACATGTCCGGAAACAACAATCCTCGCCGCAACCATACTCGCGGTGCCAACAAGAACGCCAACCATAACAATTTCAACCCACCCCGAGGACCTCCTGGCACTACTAACCCGCCTCCTGTCGCAAGTGGTAGCAACGCTACAACCGGCATGAGCCCTCCTCGTGGTCCCGCTCCCAATCCCAACGCCAACGAGTTCAATCCGCGTGGTCGCTTCGAGTCCGTCTCTGGCTTTGCTGTTAAGACGACCAGCAGCGGTAGTCAAGCTCCGCATTCACCGTCACGTGCGGCCCCAAATGCCCCCAACGTCAGCTATAATTCTGCTCGTGAGCTGCCAAACGACCTCTAGCAGTGGACCCATCAGCAGCTGGTGGTGTTCCTTCGCTGGGCATTTGCGGTCCGCACAGCTTGGGGCATTTCCCCCACTACAACTACGAAGATGACGTCAACACCGCCATCCGTGTCAGCGAGACTATTGTAAGCTGTACACTCTTTTCCCTTCACGAACACAAACTAACGAGTCTGTAAAGGACGCCTTCGATGCCAACCCCTAGCTGATGCACGAGCTGGTCCTCCGCGTCGCTAATGCAGATCTGAGCCATCCCAGCTACGAGTGGATGACTGGGATCGCCGAGAACCGTTCCATCGTTGAGATCCTGGCATATCGCCACTCCCAGCTCCCCGGCGGTCTCGTTCTCCCTCCCCGCGACAACGCACTAGGCGCCATCATGGCTCATGGCGAGGGTCTCGAGGCTGCCTATCAGGATCTAGGTAGCTACCCCAAGATCGCCTTCCCGAACTGGCGCGAGATGATGGGCAAGTCTGCTCCGACTCCGCCTTCTGCTGGGAAGAAGTTACCGGGTGACCCCTTCACTCCGGTCAAGAGCAAGGTCAGGGGCGGGCCCGGTCATGGTCGGATGGGAGGCGCTAACCCGTTCGGCGCTCCTGGGGATGGATGCGGACCTCCTAGAGGAGCTGGTGGTGGCGGTCTTCGTGCTTGAGTGTGAGGTTGTGGTATATGAAAATATGGTTTCTGGGATGATTTGAGATGGGACATTTTGAACGTGCTTTTGGGTAGATTCTTTGCTGGTATGCATCGATAGATCTCGGCGTTAGCAAATTGGATGAGCAACGTACCATTTTAATCGCATGACTTCTTCATTTTCACTTCTCTAATTCTCATTCCTATGCCTGACATGGTTGCTACAGCCTTTCTCACACATCCGTGAATACCTCTTCGAGGCATTAAGATCTTGCTTTCACCATTGACAATACCCTTCATGGACGACAAAACTTGCTCGGAATGATTTAGACGAGCTGAAAACTCACCAACATAACGCACCAGGACCCTCCTTGAGCAATTATAGGCTGACAAACACCATCTTATGGTCATTCGAGGCTGGGCAAAGGCCTTTCGATTTTAAAACATAATAGTGAGGATACAGCCAGGCCCATTGTCTTAGCTTCTGCATT
>Ga0265797_10001548_pt1 | contig 40251 bp, 27 predicted proteins | sample P2T30metagenome_FD_192433 | JGI IMG/M metagenome (GOLD analysis project Ga0265797, IMG submission 192433) | Plant litter microbial communities from East Loma Ridge, Irvine, California - P2 T30 | ecosystem: Environmental > Terrestrial > Plant litter > Unclassified | place: USA: California...
CAAGATATTTATAGAGGAAATTTAATCTTAAATTCAGTGTTTTCAAAATGTACATAGAGCTGTAAGAACAGTAATAAACTGTCAATTTTTCCTTGGGAAATGTTACGACGATACAGATTTCGTAACAACTTATATTTTAGTGCATACAGTTTTTCATCGTCAAGTTTTCTTCCTTTTATTGCTGATAAAGCGGTTAGAACCGCAATAGCAAATGGATTATCATTTTGTGATAATAGGCCTTCGTCCTGTTCCGAAACCTTATATGTGTTAAAATAAAAATGGACTTCAGTTCCCATAAAGTTACTTTTGTTAAGCGTGGGATGGAATTTACTATCAGAATCAGTCATGATTGCCACAGCGGTTATGGGTACACGATATCTGTCCAATATTCTATAATAGTAGGTAAACATCCGAAAGGCGAAATCCTTATCTTTCTGTCCCTGAACTTCAATATGAACCAGTATCCACGTTACTTCGCCGGTAAACATATAAACCCTGACAAGTTTATCCACATGCTTCGGAGCTTTGCCATCATCGGCAGGAAATAAATCGGCAAGCTCTTTATCCAGATAAGTGAATCCTTTTTCTATGTCAAATATCTGCCTTGCATTCGGAAAAAAGAAATTTAAAAAATCGTCAAAAATATTTTCTAAAAGTCCTTTCCATAGAGCATCATCAGTTCGTCTGTAACTCTGTTTTTGTTTCATATCAATTTAAGACGTAAAACAGCGCAGAAGTTTCCTATCATTTTTACAAAAAAGGAGATACAATCCGGAAGCTACTACACTTCCATTTTGTATCTCCTTTTTTTATAATCTCACTGAAAAATTAAGATTTCAAAAACGGATAGGTATAATCCTTTGGCGGATCAAAAGTTTCCTTTATCGTCCTTGGTGAAACCCATCTGAGCAGGTTCAGGTAAGAACCTGATTTATCATTTGTCCCCGATCCCCTTGCACCGCCGAATGGCTGTTGACCCACTACGGCACCGGTTGGTTTGTCATTGATGTAAAAATTTCCTGCGGCATTACGCAGTCTTTTTACCGCTTTCTCAATTGTAGCACGGTCTTGCGAAATAACAGAACCAGTCAGTGCGTAAATGGAAGTGTTATCAATGATTTCCAAGATCTCATCAAAATCTTCGTATACATAAACCGAAAGAACGGGCCCGAATATTTCTTCGCACATAGAAACATAGTATGGGTCAGAAACTTCTATCACCGTAGGATTTACAAAGTAACCCTTTGATTTATCGTAAGTTCCGCCGGCTACGATTTCAGATTTTGGATCGTTTTTCGCGTTTTCGATGTAAGAGACAATCTTATCAAATGATTTTTCTGAAATCACTGCATTTACAAAATTGCCAAAATCTTCAACTGTGCCGACTTTAACTTTTTGCAGGTCACTAAGCAATTTCTCTTTTACAGCCGGCCAAAGCGATTTCGGAATGTAAGCTCTCGATGCTGCGGAGCACTTTTGTCCCTGGTATTCAAATGCGCCGCGAAGCAGGGCCGTAGCCACTACGTCAACGTTTGCCGTTTCATCAGCAAGTACAAAATCTTTTCCTCCGGTTTCACCAACAATCCGCGGATAGCTTTTGTATTTATGAATGTTATTACCGATGTTCTTCCAAATTGCCTGAAAAACAGCGGTTGACCCCGTAAAGTGTAAGCCTGTGAAATCCGGGTGACTGAAAATGATATCTCCTGCCAGCGGCCCGTCTACACTGATCATGTTGATCACCCCGTCAGGCAAACCGGCAGCCTTGAAAATTTCCATAATCACATTTGCTGCATACATCTGGTTTTCAGAAGGTTTCCAGACAATTACATTTCCCATTAAAGCCGCGGAAGCCGGAAGGTTACCGGAAATTGCCGTGAAATTGAACGGTGTTAGGGCATAAACAAAACCTTCCAGCGGACGATATTCCATCCGGTTCCATACACCTTTGCCGGAAACCGGTTGCTGTGCATAAATCTGTGACATGTATGCTACATTGTAACGCAGGAAGTCGATCAGTTCACAAGCTGAATCGATCTCTGCCTGGTAAGCATTTTTCGATTGGCCCAGCATTGTTGCTGCATTCAGTTTGTAGCGGTAAGGTCCTGCAATGAGTTCTGCTGCTTTCAGAAAAATCGCTGCCCGGCTTTCCCAGGACATATCTTCCCATCCCTGCTTGGCAGCCAGCGCTGCCTCTATTGCACTGTTAACATGACTTGCGTCGCCTTCATGATAATATCCGAGAATGTGCTGATGTTCGTGTGGTGGCCTTACTGCCACTTTTTTGCCAGTCCTGATTTCTGCGTTCCCGATATACATTGGAATGTCCGTTTCCGTAGATTTCGCCTCATTGATAGCAGCCTGAAGTTTTAATCTTTCGGTGCTGTCTGGTGCGTAATCAAGAACAACTTCGTTTTGTAATGCGGGTACATTGAAAAATCCGTTTGCCATATTCAGGTCGTTTTTAATTTTCTATAATATTAATAAAGTTGATATCGGGTCATTAAGTTCAATATCGAAATAATCACATCCTGACCAAAGGTAAACAGCGCATCTGATTAGGTTTAATCTCAAATTATCCATCTATAATCAGAAATTGCTAAAATATATTTTCAAGGATTTCGTCGTTTACTTTTGATAAAAAACACGGGAAACTAAAAAAATGGAAAAGATATTTGAGGATTCGGAACATGCATTCGCCTACAAAACGGACGGGCAGCTCAGAAAAGCTTACTGGCTGTTCAAGATGATGAAGTTCAACTGGCTGATTTCTTTTGGTACCGGCTTTATCCTGGCTGCGATCAAATGGCGGCTGCCGGTGATTGGTATTTTGAAAAACACACTATACAACCAGTTTGTAGGAGGCGAAACACTCGAAAAGGCAACACCTGTTGTAAATAAGTTAGGGAGCTATGATGTGGATGTAATCCTGGATTATGGCGCTGAAGCCAAAGAAGGAGAAGCGAATTTCGAATTGGCAAAAGATGAATTCATCAGGGCCATTGCATATGCTTCAACACAACCAAACATTCCTTTCATCAGCTTGAAAATCACGGCACTTGCCAGATTTGAATTGTTGGAAAAGTTAAATTCAGGTGTTATAATAAATCCGGGAACAATTGCCGTAGATACCCGCATATTAACCCCGGAAGAAAATAAAGAATGGCAAAATGTGCTTAGCAGAACCTATGCGATTTGTGAGGCAGCAATGAACCACAAACGTGGCGTGCTGATCGATGCAGAGGAATCGTGGATACAAAACACGATTGACGGGATTGTAATGCTTGCTATGAAAAAGTACAATCAGGAACAGGTTACGGTTTACAATACCATTCAGCTTTACAGATCCGACAAACTCGAATTTTTAAAATTAAGTTACAGCACTGCGCGGCAGCATTCCTTTTTTCTGGGTGTAAAACTGGTACGTGGTGCGTACATGGAGAAGGAGCGGGCCAGAGCCTTGGAGAAAAATGAAAAATCTCCCATTCAGCCCGACAAATCTGCCACGGATACAGATTTTAATAAAGCCATTGATTTCTGTTTCAATGATCTTGAAAACATTTCAGCGGTTGTTGCCACACACAATGAGTACAGCAACCTGCACGCATTGTCCATTTCAGAAAGTTTGAAAACGTCGCCGGATAACAAGCATGTGCATTTTTCACAATTGTTTGGGATGAGTGATAACATCACTTTTAACCTGGCAGAAAAAGGATACAATGTAAGCAAATACCTGCCCTATGGTTCCGTTGCAGATGTAATTCCATATTTACTGAGACGTGCTCAGGAAAACAGCTCCGTGGCCGGACAAACCGGACGTGAATTATTTCTTCTGGGAAAAGAAATGGATCGGCGTGGCTTGATATAATCTGTTCAGCCTGCGTAGATTAACTGCTACTGCGCAGGCTGATCCTTAACAAATATTGCCTTCACAATTCTTCAAAACCGCTTCACAGGGTTAACGAGCTTAACGGATATTTGCCTCCGTATGCCGTGTTAAATATCTGCCTGCATTTTCCGCCGATCCTGGTATAAAATCTCAACAAGGGAAAGTATTGCCTTCTAATCTAAATGCCGAATTTTATTTGGTAATTTATCGTCTGAATAAATCTTTGTTATTGTTAAAACTGAAAGGATAATTTTTAATTATTATTGGCGATTACTAAACATATATTAATCTGCCTCTTTCATTTGTAGAAAAAAAATGATAATATTGGTAAAGGTAAGAAAAGGCACTTAACATAAATTTATTTAAGAATATACGCAACAGATCATTTATTGCTGGTTTTTTACTGTAATTTCAGTTTAGATCTAAATAATATGATTATTTGAATATTTATATTTTGTGTGCTTAATCAAGTAATACAGGCATTATTGGTTCTAAATAAAAATTCTCCAAATAATAAGAGGTAGACATTTTGGTCATGTGGATAATAAATGTTTACCGATAGACTCAGATTATTAACCTATGTATATAAATTTTATTAAAGTTATTTGATAACCTTAACTAAGTCTGTTATGAAAGTACTACAATTTACTCCGCCTGTACCCAAAGAAGACGCCGTCGTAGTAGAGGAAGACATTCTGCCTCACTTTTATAATTTTCTTCACCGTCATAAGGAATTACAGATCAGCCTGATCATTAAAGGAGAAGGTACGCTGATTGCCGGTAATTATTCACAGGCATTCAAATCCGGTGACGTATATGTTATCGGGGCAAATCAGCCGCATATTTTTAAATCTGATCCGGCTTACTTTAACAGTCCGGAAAAGGATAACGCGCATGCCATCCATATTTTCTTTGATCTCGAAAGGATTCCCGATGCCTTTTTTCATTTGCCGGAACTAAGTGCAATACGGAAGTTTATTGATTCCTGCACTACCGGGCTGCAATTACCTCAGGAACACAGTGCGCACGTAGCAGACGCAATCAGGAAGGTTACTTCGAAAGCAAATCTTGAGAGACTTCTGGGATTGCTGGAAATATTTCAATATTTTTCAAAAGATGTAACCGGCTGGAAATCATTGTCAACAGGTTTTTCAAACTATCCTTTCTCAGAATCTGAAGGTAACCGGATGAATGACATTTTTCAGTACACGCTGGAAAATTATGCAGAGAATATCACGCTGAACAAGATTGCATCCATTGCACATATCACGCCTCATGCTTTTTGCAAGTATTTCAAACAGCATACGAGAAAAACCTATAATAATTTTTTGAATGAGGTCAGGATTAATGAAGCCTGCAAGAAAATCATCAGCGGAAATTATGACGGGATATCGACGATCGCATATAAAACCGGTTTTAACAGCGCCATTAATTTTAACCGCGTATTTAAGAAAACCACCGGTATGTCACCAAGTGATTATAAAAGGGAATTCAGGCATAGGACTGCTTAAACATTTATAAAACCTTTTCTTTTAAATAGAAAAATCCCTGTTCTGTGTTTATCACAGGACAGGGATTTTTGTTTATTATTTAGTTTCCAATTATTTGGGAGTAGCCATTCCCGGTTGCGTAAGCTTGAATCCCGAGGCTGCTTTTTCATCATCAACCATCTTTTTTACATCAGAAAGTAACTTTTTTGCATCGTAGATGATGCCATCTTTGATGGTGTACTTTACGCCGCCGATACGCGTTACCGTATTGTCATCTTTCAGTTTGATGGCTCCTGTACCATAAAGCACTTTGAAATTAGCCAGTGGATTTTCGCCTACAATGACAAAATCAGCCAATTTTCCGACTTCCACACTGCCCAGATCTTTATCCAGGCCCAATGATTCAGCTCCGTTCAGTGTTGCGGCTTTAATGACTTCCAACGGATGAAATCCAGCTTCACGGAGCAGTTCCAGTTCGCGGATGTAAGCAAAGCCGAACAGCTCGTAGATAAAACCTGCATCGGTTCCGGTGGTTACACGTCCGCCACGGTTTTTATATTCATTTAGAAAAGTCATCCATAACCGGTAATTTTCCTTCCACTGAATTTCCTGCTCCGTACCCCAGGAATGCCAGTAAGAACCATGCGAATTCCAGCTTGGTTCATAAAATTTCCACAACAGCGGCATGGTGTAATCTTCATGCCATTCTGCTCTTCTTGCACGCATCAGATCCCGGTTGGCTTCATAGATATTCATGGTCGGCGAAAGCGTGAAATTCAGTGCAATCATCTCGTTCATAACCTTATTCCAGCGTTCGGAGAAGGGTGGGGCGGCCTGCTTCCAGAGTGTACCTGCTTCACCGAAACGATCCTGCTCATTAGTGTAGTTATAATCCAGGGAATAATTCTGAACGGTGCGGTCCGTAAAAAGTGCTTCCGGCAATCCATACCAGTGCTCCATTGAGTTGAGTCCGGCTTTTGCACTGTGCAGTGCGTTCCAGCGGCCCACATCGGTTTGTGAATGGTGCATCATCGAACGTAATCCCAGTTTTTTATTTTCATCAATGGCAGCGGTCATAATTTCCGGTGCTGCTCCGAAAAACTTTATACCATCTGAACCTGCTTTTGCATTGTCGCGAACCCACTGGCGTGCCTGTTCCGGTGTGGAAATAGGCGCAGAGCTGCCCAATCCGAAACGTGAATACGCTTTAATCCTGGGCGCGGTAATCAGATTTTTGCTACTTTTTCCCTTTTGATCGAGTGTCCATTCCAGCCCGTTCATGCTTCCCGGCTCCGCAATCGTGGTTACGCCGTGCGCCATCCAGAGTTTGAACACATACTCTGCATGTGCACCTTTTGAACCCCCGCCGATGTGTGCATGGGTGTCTATAAAGCCGGGCATCAGGTACATACCTTCTGCCTGCAGTTCTTTACCACCTGCTTTAAGCACTGGCCTGCGTTTTGGGTCGATAGGCAGCGCTGTTGTGCCAACAGTCGTAATACTCACGATCCTGTTTTTTTCAACCACAATATCAACCGGTCCAAGCGGTGGAGCCAGAGTACTGTTGATCAGTGTTGCGCCCCGGATGATCAGCTGATTGTAAGGGCCGTCACCCTCTTTTTTTTCCGGTGCTTTTAGTGTTGCCTGTCCGGTTGCATTAAGCTGCAAAAAGAGTCCCAAGCCCAAAGCCGTCCATTTGTTAAGTATCCTCATCATCAGTTTCAGGTTTAATGTTAAAAAAATGAGTTTACAGTGCCTAGTCTAAGACTTCGAACTGTAAACTCATCACTGTTTACTGAATTAGTATTTCGCCGGCTGACCTGGTTTTGGCGTAGCTTTCTTGATAAAATCGCGGATATCATTGTTGGCCGTTACCACATCTTCCTGACGAAGATACATCATGTGGCCGCTGCGGTATCCTTTCCAGTCCATTCTTGATTTCAGCTTACCGCTTGGATCCATTTGCCACATGTTGTTCTGTGCATTGAAATAATCGCAGGCACCGTCGTAGTAGCCCGACTGTACAAGCAAATGCAGATAAGGATTCTGAGCCATGGCTTGACGCAGGTTTTCACCCGTCATGTCCGTGTTTTCACCTGTTCTTGACCAGGGATTGGTAGGGCCAAACATAAAATATTTCAGATCTGTTTTGTAACCCAGTACTTCACGGAAATAATAATTAATCGGCGGCGTGAATGAGTGCAGCCAGGAAGTTAACTCAGGAGAATAATCCGGTTTTTCGCCTGCATCTTCGCTGTCAATTCCCAGATAACGTGAATCCAGACGGCCAATTGTACGCCCTTTGTCTCTCAATAATTCTTTCCAGAAAAAATTAGTCGGGATAACCAGGTTGTGTTCCATGATCACTTTTTCAGACAATCCTGAATAACGTGACATTTTACCGGCAATTTCTTTCTTTTTGGCCGGATCCAGAAATCCACCCATTGCCAGAGCAGGTATTAGTTCAAAAGTGGTGAACTGCTCCACTTCCGGAAGAATCGCCAGCAGATCTTTTTGCTGTAAGTCCGATGGAAGTACTTTGTGATGCCATGCCGTTGCTGCGTAATAAGGGAGCATGTTTGCATCACCTACCGGTCCTTTGCGGTCGATTCCCAGGTTGGTTGGAGAAACCAGGATTACACCATTCAGATACATCCAGTTGGCATTTTGCAATTCAAGCGCAAGACCTGAAACGCGGTTGGTTCCGTAGCTTTCACCAATCAGGTATTTTGGCGATAACCAGCGGTTTTTACGGCTAACGAAGGTATTCAGCCAGTCTGCCAGGTATTTGATATCGACGTTCACGCCAAAGAATTTGGTTTTAGGGACATCCTTGTTTGCCATGCGTGAATAACCTGTGTTCACCGGATCGATGTAGATAATATCGGCGATATCCAGTATAGAATTTGGGTTTTCCTTCACGGAATATGGCATCAGGGGATAACCTTCGCTATCAACGTTCAGCAGCTTTGGACCTGTGTAACCAAGATGCATCCACACAGAAGCCGTTCCCGGACCGCCGTTGAATGAGATCACCAACGGCCGGGATTTACGGTCTTTGATGTCCGAACGCTCATAGTATGTATAAAAAACGCCTGCGATGGCTTTTCCTCCTTCATCCCATACCGGCTGAGTGCCAACGGTTACAGAATAAGGTATTTTAGCGCCTTTGATCGTTACCGTTTGATTTAACGTGGTTGCCGAATCCAGCAATAGTTTGACAGGACTTGGTTCGCCTGTCATTTTAACTTCTGGTTTGGGTGCGGGAGCAGCTGGCTTCTGAGCAGCCAGAGGCGTAATGGCCGCCATCGAGAGCATTGCCAGTACAAATATTTGCTTCATAATATTTTTGGTAAATGTGATTGACAGATTTAAGATTCCGAAGAAACAGGCTGATTAGTATTTGGCAGGCTGATCCGCTTTTGGCGTCGTTTTTTTGATAAAAGCCCTGATGTCATCATTTGACGTTACCAGGTCTTCCGACCGTAAATACATCATGTGTCCGCTGCGGTAACCTTTCCAGTCAAAACGGTCCTTCAATTTTCCGCTTGGATCCATGTGCCACATGTTGTATTTGGCATTGAAATAATCGCAGGCCCCATCGTAGTAACCCGATTGCGTCAATACATGCAGATAAGGGTTTTGAGCAACTGCCTGGCGCAGGTTTTCGCCAGTCAGATCGGTGTTGGCTCCTTCTCTGTCCCAAGGGCGGGTCTGGCCGGCTACGAAATATTTCAGATCTGTTTTGTAACCTAAAACTTCACGCAGATAATAATTGATGGCTGGTGTAAACGAATGCTGCCATGAGGTGTTTTCTGCTGAATAATCCGGTTTCTCACCAGCTGTTTCTTTGTCAATTCCAAGATAGCGTGAATCCAGGCGGCCAATGTTATAACCTTTGTCGCGGAGCAGTTCTTTCCAGAAAAACGGAGCCGGTATCATCAGGTTATGTTCCAGAATCACTTTTTCTGAAATACCTGCATACTTTGACATCTTTGCAGCTATCGCTTTTTTCTTTTCAGGTTCAAGAAATCCGCCTTTTACAATGGCTGGAAGCAATTCTTTGATTGTGAATGTTTCTACTTCCGGAAGTATGGCAGTCAGGTCTTTGTTTTGCAAATCAGGAGCCAGCGCTTTGTGGTACCAGGCCGTAGCAGCAAAGTATGGAAGCATGTTGGCTGCTGCCACCGGACCTCCCCGGTCAAGTCCAAGGGAAGTCGGTGATACCAGTACTACGCCATTCAAATACATCCAATGCGAATTCTGAAGTTCCAGAGCAAGTCCGGAAACACGTGTAGTTCCGTAACTTTCTCCAACTAAATATTTGGCAGCGCTCCATTTATTTTTTCTGGTCACGAAATTGTTGATCCATTCGGCCAGATATTTAATGTCTGCGTTTACGCCAAAGAATTTAGATTTTGGGATTGAATCGTTTGCTGCTCTTGAAAAACCGGTATTGACCGGCTCAACATAAACGATGTCCGCTACATCCAGAATCGAGTTCGGATTGTCCTCAATTCCATATGGCTGCACCGGATAACCTTCACTGTCGATCAGCAGACGTTTCGGGCCAGTGTAGCCCAGGTGCATCCAGCAGGAAGCAGCACCTGGCCCGCCATTAAATGAAATAACCAAAGGGCGGTTTCCTCGGTTGGGTACGTCGGTACGTTCATAATATACAAAAAACAAGCTGGCAATGGCTTTGCCGTTTTCATCCCAAACGGGCTGGTTTCCTGCTGTTGCAGAATAGGCAACTTTTTGGCCTTTAATAGTGACCTGATCCTTTGTTACGGTTTCGGATTCAAACTTAATTGCCCGGTTCTGTGCCAGCGCAGCATTGATGGCAAGCGTGCAGAGCAGACAAATGGTTAAGAGTTGTTTCATACGGCTGTTTTTAAATGGTGGACTTTTATTCTGGGGTTATTTAAATTAGAAATTGGGTTCAAATTAATCATTTCCTGTTCCTTACCCGGCTTTCCCGGGCAAAGAGCAGGAAATGAAAGCTACCTTCCTGTAAACAGAAATTGGCATTTTTGGTCCATACTGCAAATTATTTGTTAGAAATGGTGGGATTAACGATATGCTTCATTCTGCACAACATTGGTATTGGTCCGTATTTCGGCCGAGGGTATTGGCAGAACCTGTTTTCCTGCACTTTTAATCGAATAGGCTGGTAAGCTTCCTTTTGACCTTTTCACATCTGCAAATGTAGTTAATGCCAATCCTCTGCGGATTACATCAAACCAGCGCATACCTTCACCTACAAATTCAAGCTTACGTTCCTGTAAAATTGCTGTGATCAGCGCGGCTTTGGTAGTGGCATTAGTTGCGCCAAGCCCTGCACGGGTTCTGACTACGTTCAGGTCGGCAGCAGACCCGGTCAGGTTGTTCAGCTCGGCTCTGGCTTCCGCCCGGATCAGGTATTGTTCTGATCTCCTGAGCAACTGAACGTTGTCTGCATTCTGTGCCGTGTTCCACTTGGTGGTATAAAATACATTGGCTGTTGTATTTTTGGCGGTAAGCGCTGCTCTTGTATCGGCAGGGTTTGCAGTTATTTCAGCATAGGTAGCATCATGAAGTGCTGTTCCGCCTCGACCGCTCAGGCTGGATGGATAGTACCAGTTTCTCAAACCTCCGCCATCCGTTGCATTGAACTGCAGTTCAAATATAGACTCTGCGCTGTTCCTGCTTCTGAATATCGCTTCAAACGAAGTGCTTAAAGGAAGATTCGCAATAGCCTGGGTGGCATACTGTTCCGCCTTGTCCCATTGCTGGTTGTACAGATACAGACGCGCAAGTAAAGCTCTGGCAGCTGCTTTGGTCGCTTTTGCTTTGCTCAGGTCGTTTGATGCACGTGTTTCAGGCAATTTGTTTATCGCTTCCAGCAAGTCTTTTTCTACCTGTGCATAGGATTCGGTCAGTGAACTGCGGGAAGCAAAATCTGTATCTGTAACACCAACAGATGGTGTGAGTTTAATTACAACGCCCTCTGTACCATATACTTTTGGGATGCCTCCGAAGAAACGTGTAAGGTCAAAGTATGCCAGACCTCTCACAAAGTAAGCCTGTCCCATCAGATCATCCTTATTGGTTTGCGGAGCCGTCATTTCCGGGACATTGGCGATAATGGAGTTGGAAATATCCACGCAGCGGTAAAGTGAAGTGTATAAATCTTCAACTTCTGAGTTGTCGGCGCTGAAATTGAATTCGTCGGCCGAGATCAAAGCGTCCCAGGTATCTACCTGCTGCGACATATCCGATGCCACGTCACTGATCACCTGTACGCGCCACATGTATACCGTCTGAAGATTGTTGTACATGCCATTCACTACGCCTTCGGCACTGTTCAGGCTTGCAAATGCCTGGCTGCTGCTGATCTGAGACAAAGGATTTATATCCAATACATTACAGGCCGAAACCGATGTAATCAATAATATTGCGGTCAGTATCTTTTTCATCGTTCTGGTAATTAAAAAGTTAAATTGATTCCGCCCATAAACAGACGCGGCTGAGGCATTACGCCTTGGTCAACTCCCTGAACTGTTTCAGACGGACTAACTGATACCTCAGGATCAAGCCCGGAGTATTTCGTGAACGTCAGTATGTTTTGTCCTGAAACATATAGTCTGGCGCTGCTGATACCGATTTTAGAAGTAAAAGTCCGGGGTACTGTAAATCCGAGCGTGATGTTTTTCAGACGTATGTAGGAAGCATCTTCAACATGGCGTGAAGGACGGAAATTGGTATCATAGTTCACGCGGGCCATGCGGGGTACATCCGTTTTATCACCTGGTTTTTGCCAGCGGTCAAGCTGCTGGGAGCTGTACCCGGTTGTACGTTCGCCACCATGTTCGAAGAAAAACCTGTTGTAGTTGAATACATAGTTTCCATAGCTGTACTGGAAAAATGCCATCAGATCAAAAGCTTTGTATTTTAATGAGTTGGTAATTCCTCCCTGGAAGTCAGGCCATGCACTTCTGTTCAGAATAAAGCGGTCGGTGTTTACATTAAAAATGTCATCAGCACCTTTGTTCCAGACAATATTTCCGGTCTGCTCATCTACGCCAATCTGTTCATGAACATAAAACGAGAACAGCGGATAGCCTTCTTCAATCCGGATGTAATCTCTGGTAAATGCGCTGATTGGTGCGGCCAGTTTCTTTACCAGGTTTTTGTTTTTGGAAATATTGAATGCGATGTCCCAGCTGAAATCTTCTGTCTTGATTGCCGAGGCATTGATTCCCAGTTCAAAACCTTTGTTTTCCATTTCACCGTAATTCCGGATCAATGTACTGTATCCGGTTGAGCGTGGCACAGGTACTTCCAGAAGCATATCTTTGGTTTGCTTGTTGTAGTAGTCAAGTGTAACATTCAGCTTGTCCTGAAATAGGCCCATATCTAAACCAATGTCAAACTGAGCAGTCGTTTCCCATTTCAGGTCCGGGTTGGCCAGCTGTATCGGGTTGAAGCCGGGATAATCCGCATAAGCCGCAGCTCCGCCTGAACCGGGCGTTACGCCACCGCCCCCGCGTAAACCGCCTCTTTGTCCGCCCCATAATCCCAAAGAAGCAAAGTTGCCGATTCCGCCCTGGTTACCCGTTACGCCATAACTTGCTCTCAATTTAAGTTCTGAGATCACTTTTACATTTTTCATGAAATTTTCCTCTGTAACGGCCCAGCCCACCGATGCAGATGGGAACATACCCCAGCGGTGATTCGCTCCGAAACGGGAAGAACCATCGTAGCGGACGTTACCTGTGAAGAGGTATTTTTTCTTGAAATCATAATTAACCCTTCCGAAAAATGAAGCGATTCCCCAGGCGGTCTGGTCAGCTGTGGAGTTCTTAACCGCAGCAGAAGCAATGGTTTTGAAACTGTTACTCGGAAATCCGCTTCCTGTTGCAGAGGTGCCGTTATTTACATTTTTCTGAAGCGTGTTTCCAAGCAGCAAATTGAAATTATGTTTGCCGGCCAGTCTGGTCTGGTAGGTCAATACGTTTTCATTGATCCAGTTGAAATCCCGTACAACACTATTCGTTGCAGTTCCGCCTACGGCTGCTCCGGCAATCAGGTTGGTGTTGGAATACTGATTTTCAGAAATGTAATTGTTGTCGATACTCCAGTTGGTCCTGAAAACAAGTCCGTTTGCAATTTTCCAGTCTCCGAATACATTACCGATGATCCGGTCGGTGTTCATCAGATATTCCATTTCATTGACGATCGCCACAGGACTTTCCCAGACCGGTCGGTTGTAGGTTCCGTCGGCGTTGTAAATCGGGATGTTACTTGGATAAAAGAATGCGTTTGCCAGAGCGGAAGTAGTGTTGTTGCCGTTTTGAATCCGGTTACGTTCACTATTTGAATAAAAAATGCTGGTACCGAACTTAATCGCATCTGAGGCAGCGAAATCCAGGTTAACACGGAAAGTCTTGCGGTCAAACTTGGTCGGTTTCATTATACCTTCCTGACTGAAAGTATTTGCTGATACGAGGTATTTAATGCGTTCTGATCCGCCTGAAATCGAAGCATCTATGTTATATAGTGCGCCGCTTTGCATAATCGGGTCAATCCAGTTGGTGTTGATCGCAGCATCCGGATTGGCATACAGTGGCTTGTAAGCAACGCCGGCCGGATTCAGCGCAGTTATTGAACCGTAAGTATCTGTCCAGTTATTGGCTGAAGCTTCATTTTGAAGTCTTTCAAAGGTAGGACCGTCTATACGCAGTTCATTCGGGTTTCTCCACGCTTTGGAAGTACCCGCATAAGAAGAAATGGAAATGGTGGGTTTGCCTGTTTTGCCTCTTTTAGTAGTGATCAGAATAACCCCGTTGGCAGCACGTGCCCCATAAATAGCCGTTGCAGACGCATCTTTAAGAATTTCCATCGATTCGATATCAGACGGATTTATATCAGCCAGCGGATTGGTAGGCTGTCCCATTGTTGTTCTTGCAAGATTTTGCGATACAATAGGCACACCATCAATAACATACAAAGGTTCTGAACTTGCATTGATAGACGTTGCTCCACGCACCCGAACCATCACGCTCGTTCCCGGTTCTCCCGAACCAGCACTTACCTGAACGCCCGGACTTCTGCCTTGCAAGAGTTGGTCGGGACTGGGACTTGGTATATTTTTGATCTGCTCAGCAGAAACGGTAGAAATTGCACCGGTGACGGTTCGCCGGTTCTGCTCTCCGTAACCCACCACCACCAGCTCCTGAAGTGCACGGGCCTCTGCTACCAGGGTGATCGTGTATCTGGTTTGGGAAGTAACCGGAATTTCCTGTGTAGTATATCCTATAAATGAAGCGACAATTTTAGATGAGGGAGATACATCAATTTTAAATTTCCCTTCTGTATCAGTCTGCGTTCCGGTAGAAGTTCCCGAAACACGTATCGTAACACCTGGCATTGGCAGATTATCTTCCTTTGCTATAACCACACCGGAGATCGAAACAGTCTGTGCGTGAACGGCACCAACCATGCAGAACAGCAACAGTAACCATGGTAATTTAGCTCTCATATCTATCTTGTTTTCGTTTACTTTGGATAAAGTAAGCAAAAAGAAAAATGACATTTTATCGCTTTGCAGGGTCTCAGTGGGTTCTTGCCAATATCCTTTTAAGAAGAGATAATTTTGGTAAAAATAGGTTAATTTTTGTAAGGTAAAATTTTGATTAATATGTGATTTAAAGAATTAAATTCTGAATATATTTATTTGGCAAAATCAATATGCTTTTTTAAAATAAATAGTCTAATAAATGTTTCGTGTTGATTTCTAGTATGAAATGGCTCGAAATAGAGCATTATCCAAAAGGTTATCACTTTATTAGTTAAAACGGGAACAGGATGCGTTTCCTGAAAAAATTATAAATCAGAGCAAACTGAAGAATCTTCCCTGGCAGGATAATTTTGTTTTTGATTTGGCGTATATCTGTTAAGAAAATAGCTCTTTTTATTCAGTGAACAATCTCTTCTTTTTTCTGAAAACTGTATATCAGATAAAAGAGGGCAGGGAGAATGAGGATACTTCCCAATAACAAAGCCATCCCCAGAGCATATATGGTTTTTTCCTGACCACTATGTTCCATCAGTGATAGATATCCTCCGTTTTTAAGGATGATAATATTGGGAAAGTGGCGATAGGTGGTAGTCAGCAGAATCATCGTAACCTGAAAACCTGCCAGTGGACGGAGCAGAAATGTTCTTCCCTGGTACAACAGATACCACATTAAAACCAATGAGAGTGTAGCGGATAAAATAGCAATACGTCCCACCCAGTTTCCAAATACCCATTCTATCAGCGGAATGTTTTCGACATAGGCTGCTATGAAAACAAGAATGCCGCAAAGCACCGCTGCAATATTGAAAAACTGTGCTTTATGAGCAAAACGAAGCCGGTCGTGCTCTTCATTTGCCTCACCGATCAGATAAACGGAAGCGAGAAATCCGCAGATAGCAACTGTAAACAGCCCTACGGCTACCGAAAACCAGTGAAGCCAGCTGAAAATATAGGCGTCCATAAAGCTGCGGGCATCTGGATCAATATGACCTGAAACCGCACTTCCGGCAATAATCCCAAGAAAAAGCGGAGTAATAAAGCTTGACCAGGCAAATATCGGATTGTATAAGTTTTGCATATCATCCACCACCGCATCGTAATGTCTGAAAGTAAAAGCGGTTCCTCTGGCTATAATACCTAGCAGCATAATCGTAAGAGGAATATGCAGATTGACAGACATGGTGGTGTAAATCACCGGGAAACCTACAAAAAGAATGACAATCGCGATAATCAGCCACATGTGATTAGCTTCCCAGATCGGACCGATCGCTGAATAAAGTGTTTCCCGTGTAATGCTTTTATTTTTTTTAGAAGTAAAAAGCTCAATAATACCGGCCCCGTAATCCGCTCCGCCCAAAAGCAGATAAAGCAGGATGGCAACCCAAAGAAATATGATGACGACGTATAACATTCTAGTGAAATGTTAAAAGTGAGATGGGAAATGTATTTTTGTTCTGTCTAATCTTGTCTGACAGGAAGGTCATAGAGTTTTCCAACCATTTTTATCTGCCGGTAGAGCATAAAAATTACGATTACGGCCAGGGAAACATATACGCCGGAAAAAATATAGAATGAATAAACTATTCCGGGCATGGGCGTTACCGCATCTGCCGTCCGCATGATACCATTGATGATCCAGGGTTGGCGGCCAACCTCAGTGACAGTCCATCCCGCTTCCACGGCGATGAATCCTATTGGTGTGGCAGCGACAAATAATTTTAACAGCCACTTGCTGGTAAGCCACTGCTTTTTTCTCCATAAAGCTATGAAGTATAGTGCTGAAACAAGCATCATCAGCATACCCATCCCTACCATAATCTGAAAGGCATAATGTGTGATGGCGACAGGAGGATGATCTTTTTCGGGAATGCTATCCAGTCCTTTAACTTCTGATTTGAAATCTCCGTGTGCCAGGAAACTGAGAAATCCGGGTAGTTTGACGGCATAATCCACGCGCTTGTTTTTTTCATCCGGAATACCGCCGATGATCAGTGAGGCAGATTCTTCCGTATGAAAATGAGCTTCCATTGCAGCAAGCTTGGCAGGCTGTCTACGGGCAACATCCTTAGCAGAAACATCACCGCTTAGGGGCTGAACAAGTGCAGCTACGCAGCCAAATATAGCAGCGATGGTAAAAGATCTGGTATGAAAAAGTATATTCTGGCCTTTCAGGATCATCAGTGCGTGAACGCCGGCAACAGCAAAACCGGTAGCAGCAAAAGCAGCTATACTCATATGCAAAGCCTGTGAAAACCAGGCATCATTGAACATTGCAGCAATAGGGTCAACATTCAAATATTTTCCGTCAACAAAATCAAATCCGGCCGGACTGTTCATCCATGCATTGGCCGCGACAACCAGTATACCGGAAGCAAGTCCGCTTACACCCACGATCACACCTGTGAACCAGTGAAACCACTTATTGAAACGGTCCCAGCCGTAGAGGAAAAAGCCAAGGGCAATGGCTTCAATAAAAAAAGCAGTTCCTTCCAGTGAAAACGGCATGCCGAAAATAGGACCGGCATGCTTCATAAATTCAGGCCAGAGAAGCCCTAATTCAAACGACAGCACAGTTCCCGAAACGGCACCGGTTGCAAAAAAAATGGCAACGCCCTTGCTCCATGCTTTGGTTATATTTTTATAGACAACATTATTGGTTTTTAACCAGTAAAAGTGTGAAACAGCCATAAAAAAAGGCATAACCATTCCTATGCAGGAAAAAACAATATGAAAGCCGAGTGAAAGGGCCATTTGAGATCTGGCAGCTATAAAATCATCCATGTGCAGGTTGGTAACTTAAATAATGCTTGGTCCGGAAATGGAAATTTCGCGGTGGCTCAAAGCTACTTAACACTTGTGATAAGAACCATTTTTTCGGATGAAATAAGTCTGGATTGAAAGTATTTTGTTAATTAATACCCGTTTTATCCAGCAAGTGAGAAAAGATGAAAAAAGTACTCAATTTGATATTGGCCTGGTGTATTCAGATATCATAATATGAACAGGCGGGGTAACCAAAAAAAGTGCCTTTGAAACATATAGATTCAAAGGCACTTAAAAAAGGGTTTAACGAAGAACTATCGTGACCAGCTGTCCACTTCACTCTCCACCTCTTCGCGGGTCTTACCTAATTTTTTTTGAAGTTTTCCAAGAAGTTCATCTTCTTTTCCATCTTCATATAGTAAATCATCGTCGGTTAAATCAGCATATTGTTGCTTAAATTTACCTTTCAGTTCATTCCAGTTTCCTTTTACTTGTTGCGTGAAGGCACTCATGATTTCGGTTATTTAAGTTTGAAAATGTGTACTTTCTTTAAGTACGTTTGTTTGAACAAGTAAAATTATCATGCCTTTATTTTAATTAAGATAAGAGCTTAAAGCAACAGGAACGGGATTTAAAATGAAATGGGCTGACTTTAAGTTATTTAGTTCTGGTTGACTTCACCGAATACAGGAAATTAGATAATAACCCTGCGCATATTTTTCCCAGAATAGTACTTCTTACTACTCAAATGCTGTTTTTTATCTACACAAATAATATTTAAACAATAATAAATATGTTTATTTTGTATTGATGAAAACTGGTTAGGGCCAGATAATGCTTTGTACATTGGTTTTGTTAATAAACATTTCAACCCCGTCAGGGTTGGTTTAACGAATGCCTGATTTGTTTCCATAGGTTTCACTTATGGCTATTCGAATTCAACCCTTTGGGTTGTGCGCTGATAATACATTGGTGACCAACGCTTATACCTACTTAGGTGCAGATCAAAAAGTCCAACGGGCTTCAATACGAATAGCCCCCAGTGTAACTAGGGGAACCCTAAATAACAGGAATTATCCCCAACCCTGACAGGGGTGAACACCGATGATGATGGATGGTTCAACCCGTTAGGGTTGTTGGTAATAGTTTCATGATTCGTTTTCCGTAGGTTTCACCTACGGCTATTCAAATTCAATCCGTTGGGTTGTGCGGGGTAATGCAATGAACTCCAACGCTTATACTTACTTAGATGCAGACCAATAAGCCCAACGGGCTTCAATATGAATAGCCCCCGGTGCAACCGGGAGGATTGAATAATCCGGATTTCCTCAACCCCTGAATGGGTTGAATACCGATGATAATGATGTTTCCACCCAGTCCGGGTTGCTATTAATAGCTTCATGGTTCGTTTTTCTATGTTTCACCTATGGCTATTTAATTCATCCTGTTAGGTTGTGGCAGAAAATACAATCGTTGCCAACCCTAATGTGACCTGATTGCCTGAATCAATATAATTTCTACCAATCGATACATTGAAACACGCCGTTATTCTTGCGGTTTCCATTTGTATATTCGTAATTCGCAGAATATTCTTTAATACGTTTTCCTATGACTAATCCTGAAATTGTTGAGATCCTTGAACTAACAGCCAAGTTAATGGAGCTGCACGGCGCTGACCCTTTTAAAATAAAGGGATATAGTATCGCTGCATTTTATCTCGACAAATACAAAGATGGTGAACTGCAACTCATGACGCAGGAAGAACTGACCAAACTTCAGGGAATCGGAAAAAGTACTGCTGGTAAAATTGTTGAGATCGTAAAGACCGGAACATTCCGGGAACTGGAAGAACTCCTGAGTAACACGCCGCTGGGTGTAATGGAAATGTTCAGCATTAAAGGAATAGGGCCTAAAAAGATAGGAGTGCTTTGGCGTGAACTGGGCATCGACAACCTGCATGAACTGGAAATTGCCTGCCTGAACGGCTCAGTGGCGAAACTAAAAGGATTTGGTGGAAGCATCCAGCAAAAGATACTGGATTCACTAGCATTCCTGAAAGATCAGGCTGGTAAACTTCGGATGGACAAGGCTGAGGTTGTTGCCAAGCTGATTACGGATGCTTTAAAAAATACATTTTCAGATGTTGAACTTGCGGGTGATATACGGCGCAGATCCGAGATTGTTGATGTTATTAAAGTTTTGGTTAAAACAGAATCTCCACTATTACTGCAAAATGCTTTAAAGGAAATTGAATTTCTGGTTCAGAATGAGAAAAATTCTTCTCCGTTTATCTGGCGTGGAAATGTTCAGGATATCGCCGTCGACGTTGAAGTGATTGCTGTGAAGCCGGAACGCATGGTGAACGATCTTTTTCTTGAATCCGCAGCGGAAGCGCATCTGGGTCGGCCTACCAGCGCAGGAAGTACACTTTGGAAAAATGCATATTTTGGTTCAGTTGATACAGAAGAGGCCATTTATCAGAATGCCGGCTTGCCTTACATTGTGCCTGAAATGCGTGAAGGTTCAGGAGAATTTCAATGGGCTGAATCTCATTCCTCTGATGAGCTTGTAACCTGGGATGATTTGAAGGGAATCCTGCATAACCACAGTACTTACTCTGACGGGCAAAATACACTGGAACAAATGGCTGTCTACTGCCGGGAGCTGGGTTTTGAGTATCTTGGAATTGCGGATCATTCTCAATCAGCCACTTATGCACAGGGGCTTAAAGCAGAAGAGGTACTCAGGCAGCAAGAAGAAATTACAAAACTCAATGTAAAATTTGCTAAAGAAAACCCGGCGAAGCCTTTTAAGATATTAAAAGGAATTGAATCGGATATTCTGGGTGACGGTTCACTGGATTATCCGGCAGAGATTCTGGCAAGTTTTGATTATATCGTTGCTTCGGTACACAGCAATCTTACCATGTCAAGAGAAAAGGCGACAGCCAGGCTGCTTAAAGCCATTGAAAACCCGTTTACAACTATACTCGGTCACCCGACAGGCAGGCTTTTGCTTTCCCGTGAAGGTTATCCGATCGATCACAAGGCAGTTATTGATGCATGTGCCGAACATCAGGTGGTGGTGGAAATCAATGCTTCTCCCTGGCGGCTTGATCTGGACTGGCGCTGGATTTCCTATTGTTTGGAAAAGGGCGTACTGCTCAGCATCAATCCCGATGCACATTCCAAGGAAGGTTATTTTGACATGCACTACGGCGTAGCTGTGGCAAGAAAGGGAGGGTTGACAAAGAATATGACTTTTAATGCTTTTACTTTAAATGAAATAGAAGCGTATCTGGCTAACAGACAGACAAAATAGATAAACTTTGTAACCTGTTGAATTTAGGAAATTAAAAAATCCTTACCTCCCTGTTTTCCTCATAAACAACCTGAGGCATATATTCCATGATGCCGCTCCGCAGGGCTTCGATCAGTCTGGTTTTGACCTGTTCGCGGTTTACAACCAGGCAGACTTCGCGTGCCGGTTCAGGGTATTTGAAATGGCGGATATGTTTTTTCCTTTCATCGGATAATTCGGCTATGGCCAGTTCGGGTAAAATTGTAATTCCGCCATTGCGGTCAACCATGCGCATAAGTGTTTCGATGCTGCCCGACCTATAATTAAAGCTGTTGCCAAACTGGCTGTTACGGCTGAGTTCACAGAGCCGCTGAATCTGCGTCCGGAAACAATGCCCCTCTTCCAGGAGCCACAATTCATTCGGTTCAATATCCCCCGGCAGAATGTACTGTTTACTGTAAAGATCGGTATGTTCAGAAACGTATGCGAAAAAACGTTCTTTGTATAAAGGTATTTCATGTAAGCTGTTTTCGTCTGAAACAGAGGCTACAATGCCCACATCCAGATTTCCCAGTTTAAGCTCGGCTGTAATTCTCTCCGTGATCATTTCGGAAACATGCAGGCGTATTTCGGGATAAGCAGCGATAAAAGGCTGGACAAAATGTGGAAGCAAGTATGGCGCCACAGTCGGAATGATGCCAATTCTCAGTTCACCTGATAAGTCCCCGTTGAAATGTCTGGCGATCTCGTTCATTCTCCCGGCTTCACGAAGTATGGTTTTAGCCTGATCAATGATCTGGCGGCCGATACCTGTCGGGACAATAGGCTGTTTCGTGCGGTCAAATATTTTTATTCCCAGTTCATCTTCCAGCTTCCGTATCATCATAGAAAGTGTCGGTTGGGTAACGTTACAGTGTTCTGCTGCCTGTACAAAGTGTCGGTGGTTATCAACCGCAACGATATATTCAAGTTGTTGAATGTTCATTTTTGGATACGCAATCCTGCAAAAGATATTTTTCTTAATCTAATTGATAGATGAAATTTATGCAAATATATAGGTAATGGGTTTGATTGATATTGTTACGTATAAAAGTATGTAAGCTTTATACTTCAATAACCATCGGATAAAATGAAAGCCATCATTGGCATGAATTAATATTGATTTGATAATTTGTGATTATTAGCGAAGTGTTTTGTACTAAATTGTTATTAATAATTCTGTTAGTGACGGATATGATTGGTGTAAGTCTTATTTTTATGGTGTTAATGTAAAACTATCGCTCACTTATTGATTTAAAACAAATGAAAAAATTAAAAGCTTTAATGATCGCCGCATTTTTCCTGATTGCAGGAAGCACTTTTGCCCAAACGGCTGTTCCGGCAACCACTCCGGCCAAAAAAGAAATTAAAACTAAGAAGGACGGTACGCCGGACAAGCGTTATGCAGAAAATCAAAAATTAAAGAAAGACGGTACGCCGGATAAAAGGTATAATGAAAATAAGAATCTGAAAAAGGACGGTACGCCAGACAAGCGGTATAAAACTGCAAAAGCGGATTCGCTGAAAACAGCAAAGAAAAAAAACTAGAAAATTTTGAATAATAAATAGGGTAAGCGCCTGGCTTGTTGTCATTCTTATGAACAACGAAGCCAGGCGCTTACTTTTGCAGTAAAATCAATCCCGTTTGTAATGAACGCAGTCGAAACAGAAGGACAATTTTTAAATAAAGACAGGGAAGAAGAATTTGAAATCGTATTCAAAAAACATTTCAAAAATCTTCATGCCTATGCGTGTACGATTGTGCGTGATGAGGTAATGGCGGAAGAAATGGTACAGAATGTTTTTTGCAGATTATGGGAAAAAACGGATCAGATTCAGATCCGCGAATCAGTTAGCGGTTATCTGTACCGGTCTGTGTATCATGAAAGTCTGAATTATATCAAACATCTGAAAGTGAGAGATGCCTACCAAAGTTATGCAATAAACCAAATGGAAAACCCGGATAATACCTCGCATCAGATAGAACTCAGAGAACTGGAAGACAGACTGGAAATCGCTTTAAAAGAATTGCCGGAGAAATGCAGGACCATTTTCCAGATGAGCCGTTTTGAAGAGCTGAAGTACCAGGAAATCGCCGATCGTCTGGAACTGCCTGTGAAAACGGTGGAGAACCAGATGGGTAAGGCACTGCGTCTTTTACGGATTAAACTGGTTGACTTTTTACCGGCTTCGTTTTTAATATTTTTTCTCAGTTAATAAATAGAATGATCGTGGATACAGATTTTAATAATAGGATGGATGATCTTCTGGTGAAATGCATGCTGGGAGAAGCAACGGAAACCGAACAGAAACAGGTTGACAACTGGCTGAAAGAAAAACCGGAAAACCGGCGCTATTTTTCTCAATTTAAGCTGATCTGGTCGCAGAGCAGGGAATTGGCCGCACAAAGTACCGTCAATGAGCAGGAAGCCTGGGGGAGGTTTAAAACAAGAGTACAAAATGATCATGCAGTAATTCCTTTGAAACGAAATGTCTGGGGTACATGGCTGCGTGTTGCGGCGATATCACTGGTTACGGCTGGCGCAGCCTGGCTGGTTTATCTTTTCAGCATACAAAACGTATCCGCAGATCTGGTTACAGTTAAAACGGAATCACAAACCTTAAACGACACTTTACCCGACGGATCAGTTGTGACACTTAATAAACGTTCCTCAATTTCATATCCTGAAAATTTCGAAAATGAAAAAACCAGGCAGATTACGTTAAACGGAGAAGCATTTTTTGATGTACAGCCCGATAAAAACAAACCTTTTGTGATCACTGTAAATGAGGTGACCGTTACAGTTGTAGGTACTTCATTCAACATTCGGAGCAATTCAAGAGAGACAGAAGTGATTGTAGAAACCGGTTTGGTTGAAGTAGCCAAAGACAGGCAAAAAGTAAAAATTAAACCAATGGAGAAAATTACAATTCCGGAAGGGAAAAGTGATTTGATCAAAGAGAAGAATGAGGATGAAATTTACAAATACTACCGGACTAAAAAGTTTATTTGTAAGGATTTACCGCTTTCTGAGCTGGTTGAAAAATTAAATGAAGTATATCATGCAAACATCATAATCAAAGGAGAGAAGCTCAGGAATCTTAAAATCAATACTACTTTTGAGGAAGCGCCTTTGTCCAAAACCCTGCATATTATCAGTGAAACGTTTAATATTGCAGTGGAACAACAGGGTGACACAATTGTATTGAAATAGGTTATGCGTTTGAAATGAATTATAATTTTAGGTTGTTCAGAATGACAGCACTGACCATATTTTTTATGGTCAGTGTATTGCATTTGTGCCAGGCTCAGAAACTGCTGAATAAAAAAATAAGTATCACAATCAACCGCCAGCCGGTTTCCGAGGTGCTGCAAACAATCAGTAAACAGGGCGGGTTTTATTTTTCCTACAACAGCAATGTAATTCCTGGTGATAGTCTGGTTACCTTCTCTGCCCGGGATCAGCCTTTAAAAAGTGTATTGAATGCCCTTTTAAAAGGTAATTTCCAGTATAAAGAGATGGGTGAATATATTATTCTGCAACGTGCTGCGGAAGAAAAATCTACCTACGTTACAGGATATATTTTTGATTCGGAAACAGGCAAACCTGTCGATTATGTCAGTGTTTATTCAAAAGTATATTTAGTTTCAGCACTTACCGAAGACGATGGATCTTTCCGTTTAAAGCTAAAAGACCGGATTTTTCCTTTTGTGGTAAATATCAGTAAAATTGGTTATGCCGATACCACGTTAACGGTGCAGTCCGAACGTTCCGGTAACCTGAGGATTGATATTAATCCCCGGTCAATAGATCTGGCTGAGGTTATGGTATACAACTCAGCAGGAGACCGCACCTGGCTGGCCAGGCTTTTTGTAAATTCGCGTCTCCGCGAACAAAGCAGAAATATTGGTAAGTTCTTTGTCTCGCTTCCTTATCAGGCTTCCCTCACTCCAGGCGTCGGAACGCATGGCAGGATGAGTTCTCAGGTGACTAATAAAGTATCCGTGAATCTGCTCGGTGGCTACACGGCCGGTGTCAACGGACTCGAACTGGCTGGCGGGTTCAACATTTCGAAAAAAGACGTCAGATATGCACAGCTTGCAGGAATTTTTAACATTGTTTCAGGTAGCGTCAAGGGCATTCAGCTCGCCGGCGTATATAACCATGTAATCGATTCGCTTAAAGGGGTGCAGGCAGCGGGATTTGGAAATATTACCGGCAAGAGTTTAAAAGGACTGCAGATTGCAGGTTTCTTTAATAAATCTTCCGGTGGTTTTCAGGGTGTTCAGCTTGCCGGGGCAATAAATCTGGCAGGGCAGGGTTCCGTAGGATTACAAATGTCTGGTGTCATAAACCGGGTTGCCGGGACTTATCGCGGCGTGCAGCTGGCAGGAGCGGTTAACATTGTGAAAAAGGATATGTCCGCTACACAGATTGCCGGACTTGGGAACGTTGGCAGCAGGAAGGTTAGCGGTGTGCAGTTAGGGCCATTTAATTATGCACGAAAGCTGAAAGGAGTGCAAATTGGTATCATCAATATTGCGGACAGTTCTTCGGGTTACAGTATCGGGATCTTTAATTTTGTTAAAAACGGGACCGGCAATGTTTCTGCATTTACAAATGATATTGTTCCGTTGAACATTTCCTGGAAAACCGGGAGCCGTAAGTTTTACAGTATTCTGACAGCCGGTACGGCAACTAACCCGGAAGAAAAAGCTTATACCATTGGACTGGGTTTTGGAAAAGCATTCCGGCTGCATAAAAGGATCGGTTTTACAACGGAAGTTCTAAGTCAGAATGTGTATGCAGGCACCTGGGAAAACGCACCGGTAATTTATCGTTTTCAAACTGCACTGGATCTGAAACTGAGTAAAAGACTGTCGCTTATAGCCGGCCCTTCCTTTTCATGCATGCAGCAAAAACCAATCGAAACAGTAGCAGGTTACAAACAGTTTCCCCCGAAAGCATATGCGAACTTCTCAATGGGAAAGGAAGTTAGTGGCTGGATGGGCTGGCAGGCGGGAGTCTCATGGAACTATGGTGCGGTATTTTAATGATTATAATGTACAGGGTGTCATCTCCCGTATATAAAAAATTCCGTCAAAGACATTTGTCCATTTACCTGGTATGCTACCATGGCCTAACGCTTTTAGTTTAAAATCTTTTGTATATTTTGCGTTAAGAATATTAAATTTCCGGAAATCGATAAAGCCATACTTTACATTTTCTTTAATCCAGGTTTCAAACCCACTTTTGGGAAGTCTTACATCATTTGTTTTGCCGGTTCCTGCTCTTCCTGTTGTGCCGTAAGCCGACGTAAAGCCAATGATATAAGTTTGTTTTTCCAAATTCTTATTATTGATAAACAGATTTCCCATGGATTGAATACGAAGATTCTTCCGGCTTATCATTTCTCTTGCATTTTTCATAATATGTCTGTCAGCTGCCCAAACAATGATCTTTTCATTTGGATATTTTCGTTCAGCCAGCCAGATAAGATTATTTCCCATCCTTTCATCCCTAATATCTCTCAGGGTATCTTTTGCATAAAACCGCAATACCTGGTTTATTACCTTGTAATTCTGCAAAATAAGATCGGGGAAATAAGCACTTGAGTCCTGAGGCATTTCAGAAATTATCTGATTTAGCGCCAGATCAAATTTAGTATATTCATCTGAGAAATTACTTCTGGAAAGGCTGTCCAGAAACGTCCTTTTCTGATAATTTAGTTTTGAAATCGTATCCAAAAACGGAAGGAAGAAAGTATCGTACTCCCTCGTTCTTGAATAGGATATTTTATGCTTTTTTAAAGCCATGTCAATAAAAGAACGCATTGAATCAGCTGTATACCTGCCATGGAACTGGTTATCTATTCCTGCAATTTTTAGCGGGGAGTTACCGGCATAGGTTATTGGAATGTAGGAATAAAGCAAATCGGAACATTGCTGACAGCTACTCCAGATCGGATACAGATTGTTTCGGAAAAATTGCTGTATAGACTTTTTATCTTTATGTAACGTTTCCCATCCCGTTGTCAGCGCAAAAAGGTCACTTTCGAAAGCAAGAACTGTAAATCCTTTCTTTTCATGAAGATATTTAATCAGGCGCGATTTTGCTAAGTAAGTAGCTCCGTCGCCATGGGCCTGTTCTCCAAGCATAACAATGCGTGAATTGCCAATTGCTTCACCAATGTATTGCATATCATCGAAATTAACCGAGTCCGGATTAATTGATTGAATCGTTTTTAGTTCAGAACCGACGTAGCTTTTAATTTTATTTTGTGCCTGAATAATGAACGTCGATAAGAGGCAAGCAAGTAAAAGGCTATACCGTAATAGGAAAGGAAGCTTCATCTTAATGATTTTCGGAAACTTCATAAGTGCCAGTTATCTTAAATCTACCGTAATCCAATAAGATTAAACAAAGTACTTTGAAGTGACTTATCAATGAATTAAAAAAATCTCCAAAGAATTTAGGGTAAACCCAAATAAGGTTGTCGGTACTTCACATACGGCTTAAACCGCCTGAATTGAAGGCCTGCAATTCTCCCGGATAAAGTTCGTGTGTTTGCTAATCTTTATTTAAATACAAACACAATGAAAAAGTCTCAAATCATTCTTGCCCATATCATCTTCGCAATTTTACTGACAGTTAATTCTTTTAACGCATCTGCACAGTCAGACAGCGTTCGTGCTTTTCATTTCGGGCTGATTTATCCGGTAAGTTCCAATGGATTAAAAGCAGCAGAAATCAGTAACCGTTTTTCATTACACGCCATTGCCGGAGTTTCAAAAAATGAGATGGCTCTGGCTGTTTCAGGGGCTGCGAATATCATCAGGGAGAATGCAAACGGAGCAGTAATCTCAGGCGTAATCAATCTTGCCGGGAATGATGCAAACGGCGCACAGATAGCCGGGTTTGCCAATGTTATTAAAAACGAAGCATCGGGCGCACAAATAGCCGGTTTTATGAATTTGTCAGGCAGTGCCAAAGGTGTTCAGATAGCAGGGTTTACCAATCTTGCAAAAAATGATGCAGGCGGCCTGCAGATATCCGGTTTCCTTAACAAAAGCAATAATGCAGGCAACCAGGTAGCTGGATTTATGAATATTGCCAAAAAGGTGAAGGGAGTACAGATCGCCGGTTTGATCAACATTGCCGATAGCAGCGATTACCCTATTGCCATCCTAAATTTTGTCAAAAACGGGGAAAAATCGATTAGTCTGACGGTCGATGAAACGCTGACCGGAATGGCTACTTTCCGCTCAGGAGGCCGGGTTTTATACGGTATCATAGGTGTTGGCTATAACTTCAGGGATGATGGGAGGTCTGTCTATGCTGCAGAGGCGGGACTTGGTGCACATATTCCGGTTGCAGGCTCTTTCAGGATCAATACCGAGATTGTCAATCAGTATCTTTCAGATTTTAAAAAAGGAGAATATTCCAAATACAACCTGCGCATTTTGCCTGCTTATAAATTGGGAAGCCGTTTTGAAGTATTTGGCGGGCCTACAATCAATTACGCCACGTATACCAACGACAAAGGTTATAATTATATTGATAAGTTCATCTGGAGCAAAAAGGGCAGCAGCGATTTTCAGGGCGTTTACCTGGGGTTCAATGCGGGAGTTCAAATCATTCTCTAAGTGGAGTTCTCCAAATCAATCAATAAAAGCAAAAGGCTGATTCTTTTGACTTTTCCGGCGTGGTCACTGCACTTCTCTTTGATCCGATTTGTGTGCCGGTTGTTGTCGGATATTTGTTTTCTTATTTTCGTATATATCTGGCCGTACCGGCGGGAAGTAATCAGTAAAAATTTCAGGAATGCTTTTCCAAATCATAGTCAAAAAGAAAATAACCAGCTTTTGCGAGCCTGCTACCGGCATCTTGCAGATCTGATCACAGAACCTGTTTTAATGCGTTTGTGCAGGAAGCGGGATCGGAGTCGTATGGTTCGCTACGAAAACGTATCGCTGCTCCGTGAGCTTTTAGCAAAAGGTAGTGACGTAGTGCTTATGGCTTCACATTACGGCAATTGGGAGTATCTGTTTTCGTTGCCACTGATTATTGATGCTGAGGTACTTGCTGTTTACTCTCCCGTCTCTCCCGATTTTTTAAATAACACGCTCAAAAAGTTAAGAAGCAGATTTGGTATTAGTTTGATTCCGAAAAAGGAATGGTGTCGCCAGGCGTTAAAACACGCTTCCGACAGACCTGCTGTCTTTATTTCAGTGAGCGATCAGCGGCCGGCACAGGCAGGTAATCAGACCGTCCGTTTTATGAACCAGACAACACATGTACAGTCCGGAGCAGTACGTATCGCCGGCAGACGTGCAGCAGCTGTTGTTTACCTGAATGTAAAAAAAGAGGAGCGCAATTCTTATCATTTTCGATTTGAATTGCTTGCAGAAAATGCATCTGAATGTTCTGAATCAGAGTTAATCACTGCCTATTATCAGCAGCTGGAAAAAACAATTTTAAGAAAGCCTGAATTATGGCTTTGGTCACACAACCGGTGGAAGTTCTGAAACACCAGTTAATATACCGGTGGACACAAATGGTGTGGATAAAGTCATCAAAGAGTTACATTTTTACTCATTCAGGTTGTAGCTATTTATGGATTATTCTTTTGACCATGAAGGTTTTGAGGTGAATGACCTGTTCAGGCATGAAATTTAACCTGATTAAACAAGTCGGTTTTGATTTAATTAAATATTACAAAACTTGTAATTATCCAAAAGTGCTAATTTGTAACTGCCGGATACTAATATGACAGGCAGTTAAAATTAAAGAGCATAGAATATTTACTCAACGTTATAAATAATGCGCAAAGCAGGCTTTACGAAGTCTGCTTTTTCGTTTTAAATTTATTGGGTAAAGTTATAAAGTGCGGATATATCAGGAATTGAACTGCGTTTTATTGTGCAGAACATATAAAGTAAAAGCTGCCCCGAAGAGCAGCTTTTATATGATTATATCAAATTTAATGTCAGAACAGGTCTTTTGCTTTTTCAAGGGCAGCATCCAGGCCGCTTGCATCTGATCCGCCAGCGGTAGCGAAGAATGGTTGTCCGCCTCCGCCTCCGCGAATTTCTCTTGCGAGTTCCTTCACAATCTTGCCGGCATTGAGGCCCGTTTCATTTACTATGTTTTCAGCGATGTAAACAGAAAGCTGTGGTTTACCCGCGATTTCTGTACCAAAAACAGCGATCAGGTTTTCTACCTGGTCTTTTAATTCATAGGATAATTGTTTGAGAGAATCCGTAGACGGAACATGTACCTTTTCGACAATGAGGTTGAATGTTTTATGTGTTTTCATCCGGCTGATCAATCCGGCTTTAATATCCTGAAGCTTTTCGTTTTCCATTGCCGTGATCTTTTTCTGCAATGTGTTACGTTCGTCCAGAAGATTTTCAACGGCTTTGATCAGGTCAGTAGGGCCTTTAAGAAGTTCTTTTAACAAAAAGAGCGTTTCTTCCTGGCGGCGCATAATCTGCAATGCTTTTTCGCCTGTAACAGCTTCCACACGACGTACACCGGCAGAAACTGAGCCTTCCGAAGTAAACTTAAAGATGCCGATTTCACCTGTTGAAGGCACGTGCGTGCCACCGCAAAGCTCGAATGAAAACTTCGGGTCAAAAATGATCAGCCTTACAAAGTCACCGTATTTTTCTCCAAAAGTAGCTGTTGCTCCTTCCGAGATTGCCTGCTGGATCGGTACATTACGTCTTTCGTCAAGCAGAATGTTTTCCCTTATTTTTTCATTGACACGGTCTTCAATCCTTCTAAGTTCATCGTCGGTAACTTTTGAAAAATGGGAAAAGTCAAAACGCAGGACTTCATCATTCAGATATGATCCTTTCTGAACAATGTGCGTTCCCAGAACCTCGCGCATTGATGATAACATCAAATGCGTAGCCGTATGGTTCGCTTTGATTTTTGACCGGCGGTCATGATCAATCTTTGCAAAAACATGGTTTGCCTGCTGCAACGCTTCATCCAGATTTTTATCTGTCGAAATATGCACAAACAGGTCATTTTCTTTTTTCGTATCCGAAATATGTATTACTCTTTTTCCATCGCCCTCTGCCAGTTCCAATACGCCTGTGTCACCAACCTGTCCACCCATTTCTGCATAAAAAGGGGTGCGGTCGAGCACGATATGGTATTCCTCACCGGCTTTGGTTTTTACCTTGCGGTATTTTACAATATTGCTGTGCGTTTCTTCAAAATCATAACCCAGGAATTCGACACCATCTGATTCCCGAAGTTCGATCCAGTCCGTCGCTTCCTTGGCAGCATCCTGGCGCGAACGTGCTTTTTGTTCCTGCAAGGCAGACTGAAAGCCAATTTCGTCAATCTGGAATCCCTTTTCACGGGCAATAAGTGCTGTTAAATCAACCGGAAAACCGAATGTATCACTTAACTCAAAAACCTCATCTCCGGCAATGACACTGACTCCTTTTGCTTTCAGATTGTTTGTAATTACATCCAGTCTCTTCAATCCCGATTCAAGCGTACGCAAGAAGCTTTTTTCTTCTTCAAGAATAACGCGTGTAACAAATTCTTCCTGTGCTTTCAGTTCCGTAAATACATCCTGAAACTGATCGGCCAGAACCGGGACCAGTTTATGGAAAAACGGTTCCTGTAAGCCCAGGTATGAATAGCCATAACGAACCGCACGGCGCAGGATCCGGCGGATCACATAGCCTGCTTTAACATTCGATGGCAGTTGTCCGTCGGTAATGGCAAAAGCAACAGCACGTATGTGGTCAGCAATTACGCGCATGGCAATGTCTGCAAACGGCTCTTCGTTACCGCCGTAAACTCTCCCAGACAAAGTTTCCAGAACTTCAATCGTATTTTGGAAAACATCCGTATCGTAATTGGACATCTTGCTTTGAACGGCCATACAAAGGCGTTCAAAACCCATTCCGGTATCAACATGTGTAGCAGGAAGCGGTATCAGTGAGCTGTCGGCCTTGCGCTCAAACTGCATAAATACCAGGTTCCAGATCTCCACAACCTGCGGATGGTCGTTGTTTACCAGTGACTTACCAGACACAAGCGCCAGGTCCGCTTCCGGCCGAAGGTCAATATGGATTTCTGAGCAGGGACCGCAAGGGCCTGTATCGCCCATTTCCCAGAAATTATCTTTTTTATTTCCAAGAATAATGCGGTCTTCACCCACGATCGGTTTCCACAGGTCCCATGCTTCCTGATCAAAAGGAACGCCGTCTTTGGAATCGCCCTCAAAAACCGATACATACATTCTTTCCTTTGGAAGTTTGTAAACTTCTGTCAGCAGTTCCCATGCCCACGTAATAGCTTCTTTTTTGAAATAATCACCAAAAGACCAGTTTCCCAGCATTTCGAACATGGTATGGTGGTACGTATCAAAACCAACATCTTCCAGGTCATTGTGTTTTCCGGATACACGAAGGCACTTTTGGGTATCTGCAATCCTGGAAGAAGGAGGCGTTCCGTTTCCTAAAAAGAAGTCCTTAAACTGTGCCATTCCCGAGTTATTGAACATCAGGGTAGGGTCGTTTTTGGCAACCAATGGGGCAGATGGTACAATTAAATGTCCTTTGCTGCGGAAAAAATCCAGAAAAGCCTGTCGTATTTGATGCGAGGTCATAAAATAATTTGCGTGTTGACATAGCAAATCAGGCTGTTATACCCAATTCACATCTTTTAAATTTCCCGCAAATGTAATGAAAAAAGTATAGCCTGTGCAGGATTTCCGGAGCACAAAGACCCGAAATCATGTTATGGTTTTCCTGCTGTGACATCGTCATGCATGCAGGTTCTTGGTACAACATGCATACCGTATGCGACTAACAAGGATAAAGTGCAGGTAATTATGAAACAGTTTGGATCAATTGAGTATAAAATTCACTTTAATTACTTTTTTTAATAAATCAGATAAAAGGATTTTTTGACCTGATTTATTGATACGATGTATATTTAATATCATTTGAACCACTGTTCACCAAAAGTAATAACGTGCTGTACATGAAACCGTATTCGGATTATTCGGCCGAAGAGTTAGCGATGGAAAATCTTTTTATAAGATGGGTCCGGTTTCCGGATGACCCTTCCATTCGTGCTTTTTGGGAAAACTGGATAATCAAATATCCATACATGAAAGAAAATGTGGATAAAGCACGGGAACTTGTACTGGCTGCTTCGGACTGGAAACCAGATATGCTGTCAAATCAGGAAGTAAATTCTATTTGGGGCAGAATCCGCAATTCTTTGGAAATAATCGGCGATAGAGAGCCGGTAAGCCCTGCCGTAAAGTCAACAGAAAAAGGGAAAGTCTTAAAAGCAATCCTGCTTTTAATCATGTCTCTTACTTTTCTTTTTTTTATACTTCGGTTTTTTATTTAGTAAAAATATAGTCTCCGTATTTTTTTTAAGTACCCACAATATCTCCTTCACAAATTACCATCACGTCACAAAATAGCAGGATTATAGAAGTCTGTGCGTTATTCTTAGGTCTTGGGTTATTTTTAATATTCATAGAAAAAAAATCACTATTAAGGGTAAAGTAAAGTTATAGCGTCAGGTTCATTAGGCATACACATGAATGTAAATAATAAGGAAAAGAGACCTAGAAAGGATTGAAATCATGGAAATGGAAAACAGAGTCACTTTACCTGGTAAGTATTCTGAATCAGGCGGAATATTACCTGAGGATATTTCCACTGCGGATCCGCTATGGGAATCTTTTAAAGCAGGAAATTATGCTGCTTTTGAGAAAATATTCAGAGCTCATTATTCATTCTTACTCAATTACGGACTCCGCTTTAACTCAGATGATGACGAGGTAAAAGATTGCATTCAGATACTGTTTCTAAATATTTGGGAGAGAAAAGAATTTCTTGGTACTTCCGATTCGATCCGTAATTATCTGATGGCCTCACTGCGCCGCCTGATCCTGAAAAGACTGAAAATGAATTCGGTTTTTGTTGAACTGACGGACGAAGATCCTGAATTTCATATCGAGCTTTCCCCTGAGTCGCAGATGATCTATGATCAGACCGTGACAGAAAATTACAATATGCTCAACGGAGCAATCCAGAGCCTTCCCGGACGCCAGAAGGAAGCGCTTTACCTGAAATTTTATAACGATCACTCTTTTGCTGATATCGCGGTTATCATGAACATCTCCACAAGGGCAGTTTATAAGCTGATATACAAAGCATTGGATTCGTTAAATGAAGAGCTGGTGCCACAGGCTGGTAAGACTTTATTTATGGTCAGTTCCTGCCTGCTTCTTATCTGTGCATCATTTCGTACCATACTTTATAAATCTTCCTGGATGGATACCATGCAATCGTTTGCAAATGATATAAATATCTGATATTCAGTAATTTAATTATTTGAGTAAAAAAATATAAATATTTCTTTAAAAAAAATGACACATCAAGGGTCATTTTATTGATCATCTTGCTTTATTAATTTAAAGAATAAACATTATCCTATTGAAGAAAATTTACGATCACTTTTCATGTAATGACTTTGTCCTGGACGACGATTTCCGGGCATGGGTTGCCGGTGAAGTTCCGGAGCAGAATCATTTGTGGTCGGCCTGGTTATGTGCCAATCCGGCGCAAACCGAGGAAGTTGAAAAAGCCAGAAGAATTGTGCTTGCTTTTCAGCCAAGAGGAATTCGTTTCGTTGGCGAGGATGATATACAACGCGAATGGGAAAGACTGGAAGCTGTTCTTGTACCGACGTCACAGCATAATGATATTGTAAACCCCCTCAAAAGAATCTTTTCTTTCTTTAATGTAATGGCAGCCGCTGCGGTACTGGTTGTTTTCTTTTTTGCAGGCCGGTTTTTATTTAATACAAATGGTAACGTTACCGTCTCTGCCATAGAGCAAAAAACAGCCAACGGACAGCAGCGGGAAATCAGGCTGTCGGACGGAACGGTTGTCAGGTTAAATGCAGGTTCGGCAATTACTTATCCGAAAACTTTTTCGGATACATTACGCGAGGTAACACTTTCCGGAGAAGCATTTTTCAGTGTTGCTAAAAATCCTGAATGTCCGTTCATTATACATACCGGCGAGATCGTCACCAGAGTTCTTGGCACCTCTTTTAATGTAAGGGCCTATCCTGAAAATGACGATGTACAGATTGCCGTGGTAGAAGGCAAGGTGGCTGTAAACAAAAAGCAGGCTGCTGCTTCGGAAGAGAAAGGTGTATATCTGACCGTCAATGAAATGGTCACTTTCCGCAAAACAGAAGGTGAACTGATCAAAAGCGATTATGATGAAAAGGAACAGATCGGCTGGAAAGACGGCATTTTGTATTTTGAAAAATCAGATTTCCCGACGACAGTTAAAAAGCTGGAACGCTGGTATGGCGTCAGCATCCGCATTGCTGATCCGAAGAAACTGGATGACCCCAGCTGGCGTTTCAGCGGGAAATTCCAGAACAAGCAACTGGACTACATCCTCAACGTAATGAGTTATCCGGACCGGTTCTCATTCAAGATAAACAAAGACACTGTAAACCTTCAATAATTCAACTGAATATGCTACTGAACACAAGCTAATAAAAAACCGGTAACCCCAAAGGCTACCGGTCTGCGGATGTGACTTCACCAAACACAAGAGTTGGCGCTCAATCAGGAATGGGGAAAGTCACCTGTAATGAATTATAAAATTCAAACGATCAAAAATATGCAATATAAACTACTACAACAAATTGTAGCAATGTCTAGGTACGCAGTTGTCGGGATGGTCATACAATGCCTTTTCGTCGGGTTGTTGTCGGCCTCAGATGGTAAAGCCCAGGAGCAGAGCATTGAAAAAATCATTATTTCTATTAACCTCAAAAATGTAAAACTGGAAGATGCGTTCGTAGCGATTAACGATAAAACGAACTTCAACTTTCAGTATGATCAGAAACTGGTTCAGAACAAAAAAGTTGACCTGAACTTTTCTTCTACCAGTATCGGCAGGATCCTGCGGTACATTTCAAAAGAATCCAATCTTAGTTTTAACAGGATTAATGAAACGATTTACGTTTCGGGTGCTAAAAAGCAGGCTGTAACAGAGGTTATTACAAAGGAAAAACCGACTTCCTCTCTTTTACCTCATGAAAATGAGCCTGTATTTACTACGGAAGAAATTCATGCCAACCGACTGACAAATGTGATGAACAACAGCCTGAACGCAATGGCTGTGACCATTTCAGGTGTTGTTAAAGGCGATAACGGCGAAGCGCTTCCGGGTGTGAACGTAGTGGAAAAAGGTACGGTCAACGGTCTTTCAACCGACACGGAAGGAAGATATAAAATTACAGTAGCCAGTAATAGCTCCATCCTGGTATTCAGCTACATAGGTTATGTAAGTCAGGAACATCCGGTAGGTACAAAACGTACATTCGACGTAAAGCTGGCCTCGGAAAACAAGTCGCTGGAAGAAGTAGTGGTTGTAGGTTACGGCGTTCAGCGAAAGGAAAGTGTAGTAGGAGCGATTACGCAGGTGGATAATAAAGCGTTGATGCGTTCGGGTACTTCCAACATTACCAACGCCATTGCCGGTAAGCTGTCAGGGGTATTAACGATGCAGTCAAGCGGAGAGCCGGGTAATGACCATTCTGAAATTATTATCCGGGGGCTTTCGAGCTGGAACGGTTCACAGCCATTGATCATGGTTGATGGTGTTGAGCGGGATTTCAAGGATATGGACCCTAATGAAATTGCTACGATTTCCGTTCTGAAAGATGCTTCCGCCACGGCCGTTTTTGGTGCTAAAGGCGCAAATGGTGTGGTGATTGTGACAACGAAAAGAGGGGTAATAGGAAAACCCAAGCTGGATTTTACGGCTTCCTACGGTATGTCGAAAGCTACGCGTATACCCGATCACATCAGTTCGTACAGGACCATGTCGATGTACAACCAGGCACTTATGAACGGGCAGCAGTTTACAGAACTGATCCCGCAGAATTCGCTTAACGAATACCGGAATCCGTCAACACCTCTTAACGCTCTGCGTTATCCGGACGTAAACTGGTTTGAGCTGATGACAAAACCGTTTGCTGCGAATGCTAATGCAAACTTTAACCTTTCAGGAGGTACCAACTTTATCAAGTATTTTGCTTCTGTGGGATATTCTCACCAAGGCGACTTTTTTAAAGCATACAATGAAGGTTATGATGATACGCGTTACTGGTACAACCGTTTTAATTACCGGACCAATATTGATTTCAACCTGACCAAGTCAACGACGCTTTCACTGAATGTGGGTGGAGAAACCGGTATCAAAAACCAGCCGACCGACAGTCCGTGGAGAAACCTTTATTCAACCGGACCTTCCAGGTATCCGGCCTATTTCCCGGCCTGGGTTTTGGAACAGGTTCCTGATCCTGACTATCCGAACGACAGAGGCGACAGGCTTGCCATGAACTTCGGTGAATTTACGGGGAACCCATATACATCCATGAATAAGGGAAACTTTAACCGTTACCTGGATTCGAAATTATTTACCGATTTGATCCTGGATCAGAAACTGGATGGCATTACCCAGGGATTGAGCATGCGTGGAAAAGTATCGATGAGTACTTACTACCGAAACAACTCGCTGAACGCTTCATTCTCATTTCCGGAGTATCAGCTGAATTACGACAAAATAGGAACCGAAGAAAATCCGTGGTTCCGCAATGGCCAGGGTAATGAAATGTACCAGCTCGGTCCTTTGGATATTAACGTAGGTAACCTTGAAAATGACTATTACAAAGATATGTATTACGAGTTTTCAACCAGCTATAACCGTACTTTCGGTAAGCACGGTGTGTCTGGTCTTGCTTTGGTGAACCGTCAGCAAAAAGATAAAACGACGCAATTTCCTTACTACAACCAGGGTGCAGTCGGACGCGGAACTTACGATTATGCGGGTAAGTATATGGTGGAAGTTAACCTCGGTTATACAGGTTCTGAACGTTTTGCACCGGGGAAACGGTATGGCTTCTTCCCTTCTGCGGCGATTGGTTACATGATGTCGGAAGAGAAGTTTATGAAAAACAACGTTCCCTGGATCAGCAAACTGAAATTCAGATATTCGGATGGTAAAGTAGGCAGCGATATTGCTGGAAACCGCTGGTTGTATCTGAGTGATTATTTCAAGGATAATTCAGGTTATATCCATGAAGACCTTGGCGCCAACACAGTTTCACAGTGGGAGGAAGCCCGGAAAAGGGACTTTGGGGTGGAATTAGGCCTTTTCAATGACAGCTTCACACTTACAATGGATTTGTTTGATGAGTATCGGGAGAAAATGCTGCTGGTTCCGCAAAGTGTTACCATGCTTGTCGGTAATTCTTTCAAAGAGCTGAACCTGGGCCGTCTGAAAAAACACGGAATCGAACTGGAAATGGAATATAGAAAGAACCTGTCGTCCGGCTTTGCTTACTTCGTAAAAGGTGTTTTCGGATTTAATGAAAACCGTATTCTTTTCAAAGACGATCTTCCTTATGCATTTGATTATCAAAAAGCGCAGAACAAACCACTTGGTGCACAGCTTAGCGGCGTTGAGCTGACCGGAACAGGATACTATACTTCTGTGGATGATATTCATAACAACGTATCGGCCATTGACCTGAATAAACTGAGCGTGGGTGATTACAAGTTTCTGGATTACAACGGAGACGGTAAAATTACCAACCTGGACAAATACCCGATTCCGGGGTCTGATTACCCGCCGCTGACTTACTCTTTCAATGCAGGTTTCTCCTACAAAAAGTTTGATTTCAACTTTCTGTTCACAGGAAACTTTGGCAAATATGTAGAGTTCAATCAGCCTTATGAAGTAGAATTTATCAAAGGTGACTGGCGCGTACATGCTTCCCAGCTTGACTACTGGACGCCAACGAACCCGGGAGCAAACCACGCGACACTGCACTACTCAGCAGGTGGAAGTACCGACAACCTGTTCTGGGGTGGAGGTGAAGCGGACAGAGGATTTGATATCATGGTGAAAAACCGTTTCTGGAGAAACGCCAATTATATCCGTCTGAAAGAAGTTTACGCAGCCTACACTTTCAATTCGAAAGTATTGAAAAGAGTGCTGGGTACATCCAATCTTCTGTTTTTCGTAACGGCAAACAACCTGCTGACGATCACGAAACTGATTGAAGGCGATCCGGAAGCAAAAGACTTCAACCAGGGCTTCTATCCGCAGATGACCAGTATCAAATTTGCCATCCGGGCTGCATTCTAAATACAACATTTTATAAATATGAAAAAATATATCACCATACTACTGGCGCCGGTACTGCTTACCGTATTGCTGTCGTCCTGTATAGAAAGCTTTCTGGATAAAGCCCCGGAGTCCGGGTTAACAACCGCCGATGTATTTTCAAAGTATGATAACTTCAAGCGGTTCTTTGATGCCATTTATGAAGGAAATAAAAGTGATGCTGGTACCTGGCGGGCCTATAATATCAAAACTGCCTTTTCACTGTATTTCTATTTTTGGGATCAGAAATACACCATGGAATCGCTGACTGACATGAGTGACATGGGACGTCTGATGGATTCTCAGGTTATCAAGGGTGGGTCGATTTCAGCCATCATTAATAAAATGACTTATGACCGTCAGAGGAGGCCAATTCTGGGCTCGATGTTTGAGACCATCCGGATTTGCAATATGTCTATTAAGAATATTGATTTACTTAAAGATGTAAGTCCGATCGATATCAACGATTTCAAAGGTCAGGCTCATTTTGTCCGTGGGTTTGCGCATTTTGAGCTGTTCCGTTTGTGGGGGGCGATGCCTTATCTGAATAAAGTGATCGGTCCTGATGACGCATGGGATATTCCAAGATTATCCAAGCACGAAACACTGATGCGTATTGCGGCAGATATGGATACCGCTGCGATGTATTTTGAAAAGGCTAATCTGATGCGCCGTGACCCGGGACCTGGCATTGCAGGGCATTTGAACAATCCGGAACAAAAACGTCCGAACGGTGTTGCGGCAAAAGCTTTCAAAGGCCGCGCGCTTCTCTATGCTGCCAGTCCATTGAATAATGAGCTGGGTATAAAGGATTGGGAAGAGGCTGCAAAAGCAAACTGGGAAGCGATTCAAATTGCAGAAGCTAATCAGTTTGATTTGCTTACACAGGCAGATTACAAGAAAAACTACGTGGGTAACCTGTATTCCAATGAGCAGTTATGGGGCT
>Ga0265797_10001549_pt1 | contig 40241 bp, 37 predicted proteins | sample P2T30metagenome_FD_192433 | JGI IMG/M metagenome (GOLD analysis project Ga0265797, IMG submission 192433) | Plant litter microbial communities from East Loma Ridge, Irvine, California - P2 T30 | ecosystem: Environmental > Terrestrial > Plant litter > Unclassified | place: USA: California...
GCCACGCTTCACGCGCCACTGCCATCCCGACGATGTATGTCTACATGCAGTCAAAGACCCGACGACTGGGAGGAAACAGTCTTCATTCATTCATACATTCGTTCATCCATCCCTCCATCCCTCCCCACCTCCCCGCCCACCCTCTCCACACCCTCCCGACGTACTTCTGACCGGATCTCAATCGCATCAGGAAAAGGTTTCGGGCCCGTCAAAAACCCGTTAGTCCACTGCGTCTCGATCGCGTCGTCGATGTCGTCGATGTCGTAGATAGAGACGCGATCGCCTCCTGTTGAGGGGTGGACGCTGGAAGTGATGGAGAAGGTATGGATGAGGTCGGCGATGGTGATGGCCTGTTGTTGATGCTGACAGTGCTCCCTGGAACTTGCAAGATGGTAAGCTACAGATGTCACTCTCGCTCACGCCGCAGAACCTCCCATATTACCCAACCCACAGATTTCCCATGCACAGGACGTTTCGGCCTCCTCGTGCTCACGTCAACGGACCTACTCGATTACAAAGGAACGTCCGCAAAAGCTCTGAACGATATGGACAGTTTGTTCGCAAGCTACCCTCCGACTCTACTGTAGCTGACCGTCCTACACGCTCTGCCAGACTCGATCCGAGGAATAGCTTGGAAGGCCTACCTGCTGTCATCCATCCACAAACGGGCCGAAATGCGCTTCCACTCCGCGTCACGAGATGAATTGCCCGGTGGACAATCTGGTGCGGCCAAGCTGCACACTCTCGGCGCAGAAGACGATTGTGGTATCTTTAGAGCGAGTTGTGAGCAGGGCTTGATCGTGGCTGTCAGGCCAGATGGATGTATTGGGATGTTGGCTGGGCTCGATGGCGTGCAGGTAGTAATTGACTATCTGGACAGCGTTATCGTGCGCCAGAGATAGTGGAGCGCTAATAGTGTACTGTTAACAGTCCCTGTATATCCTCACGCAAAAAGATCAGCACATACTACTGCATAGTCCGGGATCGACAAAGAAACCCAGACCATCGTCATTATTTTGGCCTCTTCGGCACGACAGAATCGAACTCTCTGCAACACAAACAGGCAAAACATCAGAACAACGAAGCTCCAAAACCTCAATCCTCACATTCCAACATCTCACTACATATGCCCTGCCCCAACACTGACCTCCTCACCACCCACCCGGGCCATCATTGCCTCTCCAACTCGGCCTCCACGTCGGCCCCAGCCGGTGCGGATTCCTCTCGATGAACTCCAACTGCGCCGCCATATCCCTCTCACGCTCCGCCCTGCCTGCTTCGTCATCTCTCCGATAAGCCTGCGGATCTGGCGTCTCGACCCACTCTCCTCTATACCCAAATCCCTCCATCTTGATCATCGGACGTCCGCTGGGGCCAAGGCGTGGAGCTGGAGCTGGTGGGGCGTTATGAGGGCCGTATGCACCGTGGGAGGGGAGGGCGAAGGCGCTGGGGCCGCGGTTGGACGGTGGGGGAGAGTTCGGGTGCCGAGAGTCGATGAGCTGGTGCAGGGCATGAAGGTTGTAGCGGTGGCCGCCGTGGTAGAAGTCGCCTTCCTTGTGGCCGTTTTGTGGATTGGGTCCTTCGGGTGTGTTGTGTTGAGGGTATTGGGCGTAGGGGGCTTGGAGGGCTTGGGATTGGTGTTGGTTCTGGAAGTTTGGATCTTGCATGTACTGGTTCTGCGCGTTTGGGTCCTGAACGTATTGATTCTGCATGCTCGGGTTCTGCATAGGTGGATTCTGCATGTACTGCTGCTGCAAGTTTGGGTCCTGAATGTACTGATTTTGCATGTTCGGATTCTGCTGCTGCGTTTGTTGTCCCTGATCGATTTGTGCCTGGGCAGATTGAGCACGGATGAAATCTTCTTGTTGCATGTAGGTGGTGGTTGTCGTAAGAGTTTGTGCTGTAGCTATGCTGCTGCTGTAGCGAGGCGCGGGTGCAGTAGGATTTGGTGGTGTAGTTGTGGCCAGAATTACTCGTAGAAGCGGGTTGTGGGTGCTGGTTTTGTTGGCTTCTTGTTCTTGTGCGGTCAATGTGGGCGGTCAGCTGCGACTTGTCGTTCATAGTGACCGTGGTCGTGTGTAGCAAGATTTGGACAGGTGATCAATAGCCTGGTGGTAGAGAGGCATGATCTGTTGCAAAGAAATATGTTTCTTTGTTAGGCCATGTGCGGCGCGTGATTCGTATCTAAGACTCGCTGTAGCGACCTCACTTATAGTCAACACCGACACGGATCTTCTGCAACGGGCCAAGCTGTACTGATAGGACCCCACAGCCTACTTACCCGGAAAAAATATAATGAGAGAGTTTCGGCAGTGATGTCAAGTCTCACTGATCGTATGCTGGCACGTTGAAGATTTGGACTCGGCAATAACTTCATGCCTTCAAAAAGTGCTTGAGACTTCAAGAACCAGCAACGAATAGCCAGTGATAGGACAAAGCACAGCATGATGCTCATTGAACATTCCCACAACGTCGAGTCGCAAACACCCTCATCGTCACCATCATTACGCATGAGTTGTACAAGGAGATTACTGAGAGGCATCTAATCACAGTCTCGTTGCTTTCTGAAGATGAAGGAGATGCCTAGAGCTGAGATTAACAGAGTGCAAGGCGCGTTTTAAGCGGTCGGGCCATATCGCACACGGCCGTCTCTTGGCATGTACAAAGGTAAGTGGCGCTCAACAAGTCCGCTACACCACACCAAAGATCTCAACGGCTGAAGGAATCTCCCGGGAGGGGTGGGAAGTCTTCGGATGAGCGGTCTTGCTGGACCATAGATGCGTTCATGATTTGTTCCGGTGTGGTGCTACCAGCTGGGACAGCTGCGACGGTTTGGTCTGTGTTGGGAGCATCGCGTTTGTCCGAGGGCCGTTGATCGCGGATGCCTGTGTGCGTCTCACCGATCCGGTGCGCCTCTCGTATGTGTTCAGTCAACTTGTCTTTCCTCGGAAGCCCGTTTGCACCGACTCGATGGCATCCAGCGACTGGGCAAGGGTACAGTTGACGCGACGGCAAGTGTGTCTGCGCATGTCGAAGGAGATCGGCCTTGCGGGCAAACGACACAAGCTCGCCGTCATCTTGCAGGCAGCCAGGATGTGTACAGATCCAAGGCCTCCTGGAAATTTGGTGGTCAGCGCCTGATTAATGAATTCCTGTATTGACAGGGTTGGCCCACTCTTTCACTGCCCTCGAAGAGCTTGGTGGAGCTGGAACGTCGCTCTGCAGATTTGGCGATGGCGATGGGTATCCCGAACCATTACGTTGGTCAAAGAGAACACCCTGAGTTTGCGACGCGTGTGGACTCGATGCGCCTTGGGTGGTGTAGAACGGCGGATTCCCGAGAGGTTGGTGGGTGAAATGTGCCATGTTCCCCGTGTCGCTTCCACTGCGGTTAGATTCCGCCATCTTTTCAAAAGGATATCGTTGATGGACACAGAAATCAAAACATGGACGAACCTGTAGATGTATTTGCGAGGCTGCCGTAGGCAGTGCAACTTTAGCGGCGAGGCTGAGTATATGCGTGGATGACATGGCTTTGTTCCATTGGACGCCACAACGAGGCAACTGTATACTGTATCCTATGCCTCACAGCTGGAGAGCTGAGGAACGTGTAGCTTTAGCAAGAGAATGTATCGGTGACGCTTACACAGCCAAAACAATTTCACAACATGTATACTCAAAAATACTACGAAAGGGGACTCCTAATCAAAACGTCAATGTTTCACTGATCTCGTCCTAGTACATTTTCGATCAAAGATCGAAGAGCGCCTATACACTTCCAAGAATGATGGAGACATTATGAACCAGCGGGACATCACAATTCAGCTTGCTGTTCATTGAGATTAGTATAGAAGCATTGCCTGCAACAGCCACCATGACCATCAACCACAATTCTTCGAATAGGTTTTTCGTTTCCTACCACCCTAGGAGCAATATCTCACGGCGCTCTGTCCCAAACCAGACCACCAGAACTGACTCTCACACCCACAAGACTACCATGCCAACAACAAGAGTCACACTCCAGCCTGGTGTCAAGGGTCCCGATCCCGCACCCGTGAACGCCGCGGCGGATGATTCGGCAGTGGGAGAGCCAGAGCTGGTGGTAGGCGAAGAACCTTGAGGCTCAGACGCGGACCCGGATTCATTATCGCTTGGGATGATCGATGTCGAGATCGCTGTCTCGGCTGGGGATGTTCCTTCGGTCGGTGTAACGGTCGGGCTCTGGTCGTTTCCCGTGGATGCTTCCGAGGTCTCTGCCGTGAGGCCACCATCTGTCTGCGCCTCGCTGCCACTGCCACTGCCTTGACTCGCCTCGTCAGTCGGCTCCACAGCAGCGGGCTCGAGAACAGGCTCGGCAGTGGCTTGAACTGTGATTGCTTCTTGTGTTTCAGTCGTCAAGCGAGCTGCCGTCTGCTTCAGATCCGTGAAGGAGCCATTGAGCGTAGGCCAATGAGGCGTGTGCGTGTTGGTCTCGACGACCGTCTCGAACGACGTGACACAAGACTGCTCATCTCCAGACACTGTCGCACAAGAAACAGCTGTCGAAGTCGACGTCAACACTGTCGTGCAAGCAGTGCGCACCGGAAGAGCGGGCGCGCAAAGTGTAATTGGGATATCGTTGAATTGATCGTGAACGGTGTCAAAGCTGTCGAGGTAGCTGATGACATCTGTGGGCAGAGGACCGGCTTTGAGTGTGGGAGATGAAACGCCCAGAGGGATGATGAAAGAGCCTGGGTCGAGAGTTGATGGGAGTGTCATCGCAGTAGTGCCAACCGTGCCGTCGCAATCTTTGTCGCCGAAGAAAGTCTTTGTGGGCTCGAATGTGCTTTCCGCTCGGCCGACGAAGCCTTCCAGGGTGCCGTAGGTCGTTGGCCATGTTCTACTGGGTTAGCTTGAGCTGGAATGCTTGCATCTAGATGCCTACTTACAGTGTGCGGCCGTGCGTGACCCAAGTGAATTGATCCTGATCGAAGAAATCGCACTCCGGGTCTTCATCGAGTGTAACGGTGGAGAAGCTGGTCGACAGTTTTCCATCATCGTACTGTGTTATGTAAGGAATGACCGAGACAGTGGATGTTACTTGGTCGATGTTGTTGTAGGGGAACGATATGCACATGGTACTGGCACCGATGTTGCAGGGTGCACAGCTTGATGGCGTGCATGCTGGAAGGGTACCTGGGAGACTCGTTGGCAATCGACCAGAAAAGGGAAGTCGGCAATAGACTTACTGTTCGCCATCTTGCAAGTTGTGCGCTGCTGAGATCGACAATAGCGGAGGCGTGAGAAGCTGGCCGTCTGAGTAATGATTGAGCCCCGGGACGAAGTACTGGTTGAAAGACACAGCACTTGCGCCGCACTAAATATCTTGATCAAGTTGTCTGGCCCTTCCAAAGAACAAGTAGGCACCATCCGATGGCTGCAGCGTGCATACCTAACGTCTCGCGGCCAAGGCTGGCACCATGTACAAAGCGGAAAGCAGCAACCAAGCGTGACGACTGCTGATGCATCAACAACAGCATTGCGCGGTCTCTGACATGCTGGCCGTCCGAGGTCCCAGCGTCAACGCCGTGGGAGCTATAGATCTGGCGTGACGGCTTGGCGAGTTCTTCCCATGGAAGGCCTGGGTCGGTACTGCCAAGATGTCTCAGGATGGTACTGTATCGTGGCAGGAAACGAACACGCTCTCCACCTTGTGGCTTTTGTAACTTTGAACGACTAGGCCACACTGTTGTAGACCAAATCGATATCAATGCATCTTTGATGGTCTTTCGTGGACGTTGGCTGGCGGGGAGTTCGACGCTGCTGCGTCTTGGTCAAAAACTGTCAGGAAGCACGCCAGCGTAATATCACTACTCGTCCCCTCGACAACTTTCTTGCTCAATGCTGTCGAGATAGTAAGCTGCCACAAGGCTTTCGCCAAGGGACATGTCAGCTCAAGCAAGAGTAGAGTTCTGACAAGCTACGTGGGGATCGACGCCAGGATCATGCGATGCTTGCATACAACATCACGCCGTGCACTTGGCTGGATAGCTGCAGCTATGGTTCTGTAGTAACGCCACTCTCGCCAGACCACACCATCACTTGACTCCCGATCAGCGCGCAATTGTAAGCATATCCCGCCAGCCGCGACGATGCCGGGCATCAAGCCTAAGACTCTGTGTATGGGGAGATCTTACATCGCTCTTCCGAGGACAGACACCTCGCTGCAGGTTTGCACATCATGGCCACTTCATTTCCATTGATATTAGAAGCACAATCATGGTCCGGCAACGACGGCAACTGGTCCACCTGGCCCATCTCCATCGGCTCTCCCTCACAGCACTTCAACGTCCTACTCGCAACATCGCACGGTGAGATCTGGGTGCCGCTTCCCGAAGGCTGCCAAATATCATCATCCTCGACGACATTCGCAAACGCAAGTGCCTGCGGAGCGTCTCGCGGAGCTGAAGACTTCCAGGATGTGCAGAGCTCGGGTTTCCAGAAGAATGCGTCGACGTCTTGGGCTGAGACGGGGATTTATGCACTTCCTGTGCAGGATGGGATGTTTGAGGATGATCAGAACGGATTGTATGGGACGGATAGGGTGGGCGTGAGCAATGGAAGCGATTCTGTCGAGGTCGCTGAGCAGAGTGTTGTTGGGCTTGCGACGAAGGACTTCTGGCTGGGGAGTCTTGGGATTGCGCAGAGAGCGGCAAATTTTACGGTTGAGAAGAGTATCGTCTCGAGCTTTGTTGATGCTCTCAAAGCAGAGAACATAACGCCAAGCGCTTCTTTTGGGCTTGATGTTGGAGCTTCGTATCGTAGGTAATCGTCGATGCTGTTCGAGGTCAACCCATCTGACATTTTGATCGCAGACAACGCTCCCGGCAGTCTTGTCCTCGGAGGCTACGATCGAAGCGCTTCCGAAGGGCCTGGGATCTCCGTCTCGAATATCGCCAACCTCGCTCTGACAGTGAACGCCCGGAGCATTGTACTGAGCAACACGCTACAAGGCACCGTCTCCGTCACCCATGATCTTCTCAGCCTTCCGATGGCCCTGGACTCCACAGTCTCCCAGCTCTGGCTTCCACAAGTAGTCTGCGACGAACTTGAAGCATCTCTCGGCTTGACGTACGATCCTTCCACTGAGTTGTACCTGGTCAACACAACGGCCCATGCGAAGCTTATCGAGCTTGCGCCAACGATCGCTTTCACACTCGCAGCAGATGGAACATCGAACGATACGACTACCATCGTCCTCCCGTATACGGCTTTTGACCTCCAAGCCAGCCCACCATTGTACAACACGACCGTGAATTACTTCCCGCTCCGCCGCGCAAGCAAGCGCAGTGTGCTCGGCCGGGCTTTTTTGCAAGAGGCATACCTCGTGGTTGACTGGGACAGGAGCAACTTCACTATCAGCCCTGCGGCGCAGCGTTCGAATCGCACGCGAGACGTCGTTGCCATCTTTCCACCTCTTGAAAGCAAGTCGTCAGGCTCTCTGAGCACCGGCGCAATAGTCGGCATCGCAATCGGGGCTGTTCTCGTGGTGGTCATCATCGTCGCAATCTTCTGGTGGAGACGCAGCCGCCTTCGCAAACCTCCAAAAGAGAGCCCTCCCACCAATCTACCGGAGCCTCCATCTGAATGGCCGCAGGATAAGAAGATCGCTGAAATCGAGCCTGATCCGCAAGAACTAACATCCGGAGATGCGATTCATCCTGAGGCCATGTCGACACCGCTGTACGAGCTGCATCAGGAAGAAGCTTGCCATCAGCTCATCGCTGAGCCGGTGCGGTTTGAGCTTGCGGCAGAGATTACTGGGTCTGAACTTGAGGCGGATTCAGAAGAGGGAGCGCATCGTTTGTATCGGCCGATTTCTGGGCCTAGGTTCTCGCAGGGCTCGCAGGGCGAGCGAGTTCACTCGTGATAGGATTCTTGTAGCTGTAAGTAAAGCCTTCAATTGATGTTGTACAATGAAAACCAATCTTCGCAAGGGTCGGAGAAGATGAGGTCGGAATGACACTACCTTCAAATCTTCTTCTTGCCGGCAAGACTGGCTTCCCTCCGTTCCTGGTCCTTGTGTATGTGAAGATACACGAACGGAAACACCATCTCCGGCAACAATGTAAGGCCCATAATCCACCAGCTCAAAGGATGACCAACATAACTCCAATTCTCCGGCACATTCAAGTACCGCCAAACAAACACCGCATAAGCAAAGATACACCCAACAAACCTAGTAATCCTGCCAAAAAAGTCAGCCCCCACTCATTCCAAGCCCTCCAACCAAGTCCAAAACCAAATCGATCACTTACCAAATCTCCAAAGAATGCCCCCTCGTGCTCCCCTCCCTGACAAGCACCCACAAACTCCCCCAATTAATCGGCAACTGCAACACAATCCCCGTCCAAAACGCCGTAACCTGCTCCCTCTCATCCGGCCACCTCCTCGCCAGTCCCCAAAACACCGCCAAACCCAGCAGAACACCCCCCGCAGTCCTCATCGCCACGCGCCTCCGCTTCCCAGCAGGATACGCGAACCGCACCGCCACGGCAACAAACGCCAGATCGAAAGCGAACCACGCCAGGAAAGCCACGCGCTCGAACGCCGTGCTCGTCGTGGCGAAAGCGTAGAAGATTTCATAGGACATGGTCGCGCACATGTATTCGACTGGGCCGGAGAGGTGGCGGTCGCGGATCGTGCGCGTGATGTAGAAGAGGTAGCAGAGGAGGTAGAGGGTGCCGCAGGCGATTATGAGGAAGTCTTGGATGAAGAGGTAGGATTCGGGTGGGTTGAGAAGGGCGTCGGAGGGTTGGACTATGAGGTGGGAGTGCGAGAGGGAGTGGGCGAGGTCGAAGGGCATGATCGTGGTGTTGTTTTGTGATTTGGTTGGTGAGAATGTTGCCTGTGATGTGATGGTAGTTGCCCACGATGGAATATGGGTTTGCAGAGAGAAAGTGACGATGTTCGAGTGAGTGGATTGCGAAGTAGGAAAGTCATGGCTTATCGAGCACGTGTTCATGCTAGCCTACCGGCATTATCGTTAATTGCGTCAACAGTCAAACAGTGAGGCTGACAAACGCTCTGGAAGACAAACAAACGCGATCCGGCGTGTGCGTGTGGATAAGCAGACAAGCAGAGTTCAAACGGCTTCCGCCAGCCTCCGGATGTGACAGCGGTTTCCGGTTTCCTGCATTACCGCCTTCTGGAAGAGCTGAAGAAAACTGGATATCTTCAACTCTTCAACAGGCCTTTTCCCAGTAGCTGTCGAGGAGTTGTATGTCTACATCAAAGACGTGAGCGCTGCTGACAGCACGTAAGAAGTTCTGAAGGACAAGAGGTTCAGCAAGTTGCGCCACCCCGAGCCAAGACCAAGCACTTCGGCTCCATCGGCTCCAGCTCCGACAGTCTTATCCAAGATCCGAATCGATCCGTAGAGACGAATTGTGCATAACTATCACAAGGCACAGAGCCATAGTCATTCTGATCATCGGTAGTCTAGATTCGCCAATACATCTCACTCCATACACAATTCATTCCACGTGGTGCTGTACCATCTCGCCAGCAAGAACGCATGGACGCCTGGATGATCGACAACGTGCATCCTGCATTCGAGACACCACACAGGGTTAGGGTTGGGACCGAGCGACTGGAGTCAATTGCATTGTGCTTGTCTACATGTATATGTATCGCTAGATGTGTTAATTTATTCGATGGAGCATGAAAAAGCCAATTCGAAGATTGAAGATATTTGAGCTAGGATCCATACAAGCGATGCTCCAGGTGAGTTTGGGAGAAGCGATTGTGACACGATCAAAACATACTGAGTTGCTTTAGAACAACGACCTCAGCGTCACTAGTCTGCACTACTGCTGTTCGGACAGTACACTTGATAACCTTGGAACATCCCAAACGAAGACGACAACAGGACATGCAAAAAGGACATCATAGATCTTTCCTATAAACTATATCTAAATTACTGGTATTCCCCAGCGATCTTCTTAGCAGCAATCTCCGCAATCCCATAAACCATAGTCTGGATATGCGCGCTAGGCTGGATCGGAATCACACTAGCATCCACAATCCTCAAACCTGCTACACCGTGAACCTTCAAATCCTTGTCCACGACTCCTCCATCCTCGAGAGCGCCCATGTGGCATGTCCCCATGGGGTGGAAAATCGACAGCGTAGTATTCCTCGCGAACTGCTCCCAATCCGTATCAGTCTGCACGGCGCCGGCGCTGGGCTCGTACTCCGCGGCCCAAAACTTGCGGATCTCGGGCGTTTGCGCGATGCGGCGGGTGTACTTGGCGGCTTCTTTGGCGGCTTGCAGGTCGTAGGATTTGGAGAGGTAGTTGGGGTCGATGACGGGCTTGCCGGACGGGGAAGTGGCGTTGAGGTGGATGCTGCCGCGGGAGAAAGGGTGCTGGACGACGGCGATGAGGGTGAAGAAGCGGGTGGTGTGGTTGGCGATTGCGGGGACGCCGCGGACGCCGGTGTAGCCGTCGGAGAAGATGACTTCGAGTTCGGGCACGGAGGCGTTGAGAGAGGTGGTGAGGTATTCGAGCTTTTTGGCGTCGATAGGGTTGGAGAGGTCGGCGGATTGGCGCGCGAGAGAGGCCATGTGCGCGGAGCCGTTGGTGCCGAGGGCTTGGTCCCAGGTCATGTAGGTGTAGCCGGAGCCGGTGTAGTCGTAGAGGGATTTTTCGTTATCGCGCCAGAGAGCGAGCTGCTGGGCTGCGAGGGTGGCGTTGACGCGGACATCGTCGAAGGACCAGTATTGGTCTTTGAGGTAGTATGATGTCTGGATGCGAAGGTGGTCTTGCAGGTTCTCGCCAACACCTGGAAGAGAGTGGATGTGCTCAATGCCAGCGGCGGTGATGACTTCCTCCTGGCCAATGCCGGAGAGCTCGAGAAGCTGAGGGGATTGGACCGAGCCAGCTGAGAGGATGATTTCTTGAGTGGCTTCAATGAGCTCATCGCCAATGTACACGCCGTTTGCGACAAGACCATCCTCACTATCGCAGATGCTCAACTTGGAGACGGTCGTGTTGGTCCTCACGTGAAGGTTGGGTCCGGCAATGGACAGGTAGGTCGGAGAGTAAGAGCGGGTGTAGTTGGAGGCACGAATGTTGCTGGGCTGTGTCATGACACCGAGAGGGTCGCCACCGAGGGACGCCTTGTTTTCAGGAACACCCAGGCTCTCCAACGCTGGAATGAATCCCTCCTGGTGAGGCGGGATGATACGGTTGATGGCACTGTGAATGGGGCCATCATAGCCAACACCTCCGCCATCGTAGCGAGGGTCGGGCTGGAAAGTCTCAACAGCCTCCATGGCGGCGATGAAGTTCTCCCAGTTCCAGCCTTCATTGCCGAGCTCCTCCCAGGCGTCGTAGTCGGCCTTTGCGCCGCGGTCCCAGGTCATCAGGTTGAGGGCAGAGCTGCCTCCGAGGACTTTGCCACGGTTGATGTTGAAGACACGTCCAGCGGCATCAGGCTGGGCGACGGTGGTGAAATTCCAGTCGTAGGGACCGCCCAATGTGCTGCCCTTGCGACCAGGAATGTTGATCTTCTCCTCGTCCCAGGCTGCAGGGCCAGCTTCAATCACCAGGATGCACTGATCGGGCAGCTCGACGCTGAGGCGAGACGCCACAGCCAAACCAGCTGTTCCACCACCGACGACAATCTGGGCGTGTTAATCATTTTATCCTGAAGGCCATGTTCATCAAGCTCGGCACTTACAAAGTCGTAGGAATCATCGTTCGCAGCGCACTCTTTGCGAGGCACAATGGGAGTAGCCAAAGCGGTGGCGGCGCCCGCGATGGGCAGAAGCTGAGAGTAGCGCATATTGGGAGTTGGCGAGCGCTCTGATGGACGGGTGCTGGGCTACGGAGAGAAAGCCTGGAGGAGAGAGTGTCAAGCCATTGGGGAGTGGATCAACACCATATATGGCGAATGAAGTCGCAGAAAGACCACCTTCAGCCTAGTGTGCAGAGAGCGGGCCGGCAAAGAACAAGGCAAGGAAGGCAGGCCGGCAGTTTTCCATGTGCACTCGTGCCTGCGCTAGAGGCGATGAAGCTGCAGGGTTTTGAAGCGTCTTGGTGTATCGAGGCCAATGAGCGTGGGAGGTGTGCGAGGGTTCCTCGAGGGTTCCCGATAGCCCTTCGATCAGCCTGATGGCCCTGTTGAGCCAATCTCCCGGGGTCTGCGTGCCGACCACGTGCTATAGCCTTTGCAGTAGCGAGATGGAGGAGCAGGCTGTGCAGACAACAAAGAACCGAAGCGAGCGAAGGAACCTCAGCCGGCTGATTGATTTGCACGGCAGCTCAGAGATCGTTGTTCTCCGTGCAGAGAAGATGTCAAATCAGGCATCCTCTGCTCCGCCGCTGAGCGGGTGGCTGGCACGAACGTGCCGAGATCGCCCGTGGCTTGGAGTCGTGATCCCGCACATCGAAGGCTCTCCGTTGAGATGCCGTCGGCCGTGCTTCTGCTGGTATGGATCATGGAATCACAAGGACATCGCGCTTGGTGCCGTTGTTCGATGGGGATGGCGACAGATGGAGAAATGGCGCGAGGTGGCACGGGAGGGAGAAGCACCACCACCAAACGGATATCGGAAACCCTCCGAGCGTTTGTGCACTGTGCGTGTTGCTGTCGAGGACTGGACGGCCAAGTCGATTAGTGATGTTGTGGCTGCGAGTTGCCGTGGATCCGGTCAAGCCAGTGTCCCTTCTCCATGCGCCACACACATGGCCTGACCTTTTCTGTGCAAGCTTCATGTTGGTCTTGCAACTCTGATATTAAGTCTATATTACCGCTATCTTATCGCGCCAGAACAGAATCTTCGTCTTAGTGCACTGCCTCGCACGTGTTCCGGCAGATATGGTAGATCTCTAGAAGCATGCCGCAACTCCTTCCCGTACGGTGCCGAGAAAGCCAATGCTTCTGCAGCAACGATCATTGTCTCTCAGAGGATTTGGTATCTCGATCTTTGGGCGCTTCTGCCAACGGCTCTGGCCTGACTCGAGAATTCCCGCCTCCAAACTCTCATCTCCACAGCGCATTTCCGTGGCGTTTTCCTCGAATCCTGGTGCGCTGCTGTCCGCCTTCCCCGTCTGCTACCAACAGCATTATCGCATGCAGGCCAAGATCGTCATCTCTCGTGGCCTCGCTTGCGCGCAGAACTCAGGCAGATTGGCGAAACGCGTGGGATTCCTACCGGCTCGCTACCGTTCCCCCCTCTCTGCTGCAGAGCTGCCCTCGAAAAGCCCACACACACCTTCTGCACTAGGAAGTCGCAGCAATGTCCAATAATGGCCGTAGAGTTCAGCCGCCACGGCATTTCGCACCTTTGGTTGTGTATCTCAACACTCAAATAGAGTTCACATCGACTTTGGGTCGCGTCGGGTCTGTGAGCCGGGCCGTTTCAGCCATGCAAAGCAGACTGGACGCCTCTTCAGGGCAGCTTTTAGTAGAGACATGTCCTTGCGGCATGACGACGTCGCCAGGTCCCTTGAAGTAAATCGCACGCTGCTGTGAGTCTCTCCATCGAATCTGTCTCTTTCAAGGTGCAACGGCTGCGACACACATACCGAGATACCCTGCAACACATCCAACAAGTTTCACCACGCTCCCTGCGAACGATCGTCGCATCCTTCTCTGGAGAACCCGACGTGCGACCGGGTTGGCGAAACGTCCACCCACCCCAGCTCTGGCACAACGCTCACATCATGGCTCGCGAGAGCGACAACGCCGGTCCGACGCTACTAGCCATCGCCATCGTCGTGCTCATTCTGGTCTTGACAACTACTGCACTGAGAATCACCGTGCGGGCAAAAAGACATGCTCTCGGAGGTGACGACTACACAATCGCAGCAGCGAGCTTGCTCACAATCGGCCGCGTGACGTGCCAGATCATCAGCGTGCAACATGGAAACGGCAGACATCGCGAAGTTTTGTCCAAAGAAGACTACCAATACGTCAACTTCCTGACTTGGCTTACGCAATTATTCTTGTTCCCCATCTTGTGCCTACTCAAGATCTCGGTCTGCTTGCTGGTGCTACGGATCAAGAGCACCAAACGCCTAAGATACTGTCTCTGGGCGCTCATTGTGCTGTTGATCTTGACAACGCTGTTGCCTGATATTGTGCTGCTGGCCGAATGCGATCCTGTTTCGGCTTACTGGACTAGTCAGCATGACAAGTGCTGGACGCCCAATGTCAGGATTTATTCCATCTACTTGCAAACATGTATGTTCGCTGTTCAGAACCGTCTTTCCACGAGCTCGTACTGATAATCTTGCACAGCCGTCTCCGTCTTCGCCGACGTTGTCTGCACGCTGCTTCCCATTGCAGTGGTCTGGAATCTTACGCTGTCACTCAAAAACAAAATCGCAGTCTGCGCTCTCATGAGCTTGGGTGTAGTGTATGTCTGGCTTGCAAATCCGCACACTAGTTCACGAATCTAACATTCCTCCCAGTTCCACCGTCTTCGCCTGCGTCCGCGCCTCATCTCTCGGTCTCGCCGTCTCCGACCTCAGCTGGGTCTACTGCTGGGCCGCAATCTGGGGCAACATCGAGCTCGGCTTCGGCATCCTCGGCGCCGTAAGATCCTCCTCCTCCTTTGCCACTCCACCCCTCAACACCAAGCTAACAGTCACCCAAACAGAACCTCGCCCTCTCCCGCACCTACTACGACTTCTTCAAACGCGGCCTCGACAACCTCACCTCCCGCACCCGCTCCTCCGCCTACCCCCGCTACCCTCACTACCCAGAAGACTCCAACAACCCCTCAAACTCCCACGCCCTGCACTCCCTCCCAAACTCCAAAAAGTCCAAATCCAGCAAAAACCGCACCAGCAACCCCCTCTCATCAGCAACCCTAACCCACAACTCCGCCCCCTCCCCAACCTGGGATGGCTCACACGCCAACAAATCCTCGCACGTGCAAATCCATCATGGGAGGAGGAGTAGTAGTGGGGCGAGAAGCGAGGGGTCGGATGAAGTTCCGTTGCAGGGGAGGGGGGGTTATGGGGAGAGAGATGCGGTTGGAGGGGGGATTGAGAGGAAGATTGAGTTTAGTGTTGAGGAGGATGCGAGGAGCGAGGATTTGGAGAGGAATGGGAGTCGGGTTGGGGAGGGGAGGGAGGTTGGCGTTGGGAGGGGGATTTGATGAGATGGCAGAGGGATGTGGTTCGAGAGGGTTTTGAGAGCGTTGGGGATTTTTTCCTTTTTTTTGGGCTTCGTGGTGATGATACCCCTTTGTTTTTTCTGGTTCGGTCTGGATGTTTTCAATGAGGAAGATACGGGTGGAGAAGAGCGCTTTAGCAAGGAGCTTGATGGGATCGACCGAGGCAGGATCACAGGACTGACTCGGGAGATTCTCTTGACTTGCAAAACAGCGGAGGTCGATGTATAAAAGTATAGAGGTATGTATATTATTACGAGAAGGCCCATTTTTGACAACACAGTCTTATCTCCACCGAAATGGTGTTTGAAGAGGATAACGCGAGGATCTTGCTGGCTTCTGAGTGGAGATGTGGATCTTGGGATCTCAGCCCATACCGCTGAGGTGCTGATGAGGGTAGGTGCTGATTTCGAGCGCTGATGTGCTGCTACTGGTAGACACGGTCGATGGATTGGGCGCAATTGCCCATGAGGCATTGCTTTTTGACTTCATTCTTCCTGAGAGCTGGCATGAAGCGTAAGAGGAGAATCTCGTCGGCTGCTATGCTGCTGCCATCACACGCAGATCCTGAAATCGCGATCCCTGCTGCAGAGATAGTGACGAAGACGGGTAGAAGTTGAAGAGCCTGCTACTAAGAGTTGAGTGGGTACACTATGATTTCGAAGTTTAGTGTGCTGATACTGCAGGACATGGCTAATGAATCGGGTTTTCTGTCGCTGGAGCACAATGGAATGGCGGTCCGGCGGAAAAGGTAATGGGAATCTGGATGATCGATGTGCTGATACCTCATAACTTGATCAATGGATTACTCATGTCTACCGCTGAGATACGCAGTCCTTACTGAGATGGCCGACGAAGCTAAAGATTAATCTCGAAAATTAGGATGCTGGTGTCACGAGACATGGCCAAAGAATCGATGTTGGTTTCCGCTGAGATGCTCCCAGACGATGGAAATGAAGACAGCAGTCTCCGAGGTGGATGTGCTGCTACTGGAGGATGCAGTCAAGAAATGGGCAGTGCTGGCTACCGAGATATGCTACGTGAGTAAGCAAAGATCTCGAATACCGGTATGCTGATATCTTGAAATCTGATCACAAGATTGATGTGGTGTTTTCACGGAAATGGTCTTGGAGGAAGATGAGAAAGATTGAAGGAGATCTCAGAGATCGATGTGCTAATACCGGAAGAATTGATCAAAAAACAGGTCATGCTTACCATCGAGACACGTAGTCTTCTGCCGGGATCTATGTTGAAGACTATCTACGGTCTCCACGATCATTATGCTGATATCTTGGGATCTGATCACAACATTGATATGACGTTCCATCGAGACGGTCTCGAAGGATGAGAAACATTGAAAAAGACCTCAGAGTTCACTGCGCTAATATCGGAAGTCCTGAACAATGAAAAGGTGGTGCTCACCAATGAGATATGCAGCCTCTTTCTGGCATCTTTGATGGATGTGTAGGCTCATACCGCACAGATCAATCGAAAAACTGCTATTGTACGCCGTTGAGACACAAAAACATGTTCCGCGGGACTGAATCGAACACATGAGGCCCAAGTATCAGACTGCAGCTTGAGTGCATGTATTCACGAAATTAGCCACCACCTTTTCTCACAACATCACCACACAACACACGCAAATACCATCGCCACCCACCACATCACAACAACACTGCGTCCGCCAAAATGCCTCCCAAGCCGCACTACAGGCCCAAACAGCCAGATCGCAATCTGAGCTCCCACCGCGCCCACACCACCTCGCTCTCAGAGAGAGACCGCCGCCTCGTCCTCCGCCTCTGCCTCTTCTCCGTCGCATGGCCGCGCCTCATCGACGACGAGGAGCTCAAGAAGGCGCTCTATCGCTTCGGGTACGCCATCCGCCCGCCAACCAAACTCAAATGGCCTCGCAAGTGGCTGGACGGTGCCGGTCTTGCCAATGGGCCTCTCGCGTGGGCCATTGCGACCGTACGACAACTGCTCGATCGCCCGGACGCCCTGAAGCGTCTCCCTCCTCCTACTCCTGCTCTGGGCACCAACATGCAGACCCAGAGCCCACTCTTCTCTAAAATTCCCCCTGAGATACGCAGCAGGATCTTCGAACTCGCGCTCGTTCGTGAAGACTTGATCCAAGTACCCGTCGATCGCACACAGGAGACTTGGCCCTGGTGGCGTGAACGAGCCCCCAAAGAAGATCTCCGCAAATCTATGCCCCCGTCGATCACTCAAACCTGCCACCTGATCCGCAAAGAGACCATTCCCATCTTCATGGGACTGAACGAAATCTGCTTCGATCTGAATCGCATGGACGAACACGAGGCCCCGGAGAAGTGGGTCAACACCATGCGTCCCCATCTGAGCAGCATCAAATGTCTCACTTTCTTGCTCACCAGCTGGGTGGGATCCTCCCATAGGAACGTTATCGTCAACATCGATCACGATCCTGCACGAAACTGCTGGAACGTCACGTCTCTGGACGACTGGAGCAACGAAGATCCAAACATTCGATCAGCTCTCGCGTGCGACAGCGAGCTGCTACGGCTTCTTATGGAAAAAATGATGGACCAAAGATCGCCCGCGGACCTCACGCCTGAGTATCTGCTCTGGCTGATCAAAGACCTCAAGCGGATCTACTATCAGGCCAGAACAGCACTTAACCATCCCGCGCGCCGTTTCTATGAATCGAGACATCTGGAGTGGTTCCAAGAGCATGCCATTGGTCGTTTGCCAGACGTTGCCCGTCCGCCGGACATGTACACTACGGATTTGGAGGAGGAGTTCCTGGGAAAGAAGCGTTAGGATATGGATTTGGAGCGATGAGAAGGAGTTTTTGGAGTTGGTCTAGGAGTAGATATTGTATTGCCTTGGACAGAAATGCTTGTATTGACATCTCGGTGGCGACACTGAGATTACTTATGTCTATGTCTGAAGGTTGTAGCTTTAGTATCTGTTAAGACTTCTGAAGAATAGTCATACTCTCAATGGTAAGCATTATGCTGTATTGTACTCGACTCCGATGGCACTAGCTCAGAGCCACAACTTTTCAAACCGGTTTCTCAGCGAACACACCGAGTATATGTAAATCTGTGTATGGAGGTAACAGCACTATAGCCGATTGATACCATCGAGCAACAAGAACGATCTCAATGGCAAGAGAAATCAGCACTTAGGCTTACATCCGATGACACTAGCTCCTAGTCGTGAGGATGTGTGTGGACATCTCAGCATCAATACACATATCATGATAGCTCCATACTGGACGGCATTAGCACTGCTTCTTTCAGTACCGTTGATATATAATTGGGCTCTCGCTGGCAAGAGCAATCAGCACTTGAACCTACATCCGATGACACCAGCTTGGAGTCACAAGTTTGCGCACTACCATCTCAGCGGCGACACCGACATCGAGATCGTTACCAGTCTGAAGATAATAGCGCCATACATTGATTGTATCCCTGAGCAGCAAGTACGATCTCGATAACAACGGTAATCAGCATTCAGATCTATATCCGATAATACTAGCGTCTGGTCAAAAGCTTGCAGAACATCGTCTCGATGGCAGTACCGACACAGTGATGAGTCTGTACTTGAAGGCAACAGCACTGTATCTCTTCGATGTATCCTAGGAACGGGTAAACTCTCGATCGCAACGTTAGTAGCATTGTTGCCCACATCCGTTGACATCAGCTTTGGGACACAAGTTTGCGTCCATAGCTCCTCCTAGAAGCAACACGGAGGCGGTGTTCGTTCTGCGCGTGAAGATCGCAGCTTGATCATTCAGTCATACTCCTAGATGACAAGAAAAATCGTACTAGTACGCATAAAGGTATATTCAATTTGTTTGGTATGATGGCAGCTCGAAAGCATCTGTTGATTTGACATTCGTGTTTGATGCCCGAGGGCAGTATGTAGACTTCCGTACCAATACCGAGCTACCGAGTCGAGGTTGCAATTGTCATGTCAAGGCCAACGGAGGGAAGCTAGATGTCTCATACAAATAGACATATCAAGACACTTTTTCTCGCTTCCACTACCGTATCAGGCAGTAGCATTTCTCGATTCCGTTGCCGTATTCGGTAAAGACCACTGCGACATGCCCCGCATTCGCATACAGATCGTCCACTAGGAGGTACTGTTTCCAACATCGAAGGATGCTTATCTGACATCTGACGCACCTGAAGATGATTACATTACTTCTATTTAATCTGTGCGAACTGCCTACGTTGGCTCAAGTGGTCAAAAAATCCTCCTACGAAGTGAAAAGATTGTTTTGAGAACCCGGTTATCTGGAACTATGGCTTCAACCACTCCCCAAAGCCCAGCCGACAACAGCACAGCCTACATCAACGGCCGCGTCTTCACCATCCACCCCCAGCACCCCCGGGCCGAAGCCTTCATCGTCTCTCCCTCCGGCGTCTTCACCACAGTAGGAAGCAACGATGAAGTCAAAGCCCTCGCCAAAAACCACAACCTCATAACCTACGATCTTCAGAACGCCTTCATCATGCCCGGCCTCCACGACGCACACGTGCACATGCTCTTCTCTGGCATCGCGCTCACGTCGCAAGTGAGACTGCCCGGGCAGGGGATCACGGGGAAGAATGTAGTCGAGGAGTTGAGGAAGGGGAGTTGTGCTTGTAAGTTTGCGAACGTTAATGGGGATTGGCTTGTGGCGCATGGGTATTTGGTTGAGGACTATGATCGGAGCGTGCTGGATGGGGAGTGGCCTGATACGCCTGTGATGATCCGTGGCGGCGCAGGACATAGTGCGTTTCTCAACAGCGCGGCTCTTGTAAGGGCGGGCTATGATGTTGAAGGTGAGAGGGATGGGCAGGGCACTTGCTACAAGCGCGATGCGAACGGGCATTTGACGGGCGAGATGGCTGAGAATGGTATGAGCAAAGCGATGACTTCCATTCCACAACCGCGTCTGTCGCACGTGCAGCGCGTGCTCGCCGTGGCGCAGCAGAAACTACATGCTGCCGGCGTGACTTCTTGCCAGGAAGCTTCTTCGAACACACTGCTGCTCAAAGGCTTGCAGGCGCTGGAGGCTACGCACTCGCTCAAGCTGGAGATATTCCCTCACATCGTCTACGCGCCGGACTGGATCGGCGAAGAGAGTTCAGAAAGTCTGCACGCCTTACTCGACCGCGCCGAAGCTTTCAAGTCAACGCACGTCGACACGCGGTTTGTCAAAATCATCCTCGACGGAGTTCCCCTGGCGCCTTACTGGACGCACGCCGCTCTCAAGCCCGAAGACAACAAAGTCGACGAGTCCAAACTGCTCATGCTGAACGTCTCCGAAGCGATCAAAAAATACGACGAGCGCGGCATGACGATGAAAATCCACTGCACAGGCACCGGCGCAACACGCATCGTGCTGGACGCATACGCCGCCGCTCGACAGCGAAACCCCAACGGTCCCCGGCATGAGATCGCACACTGCAGCGGCGTGCACGAAGATGATTATAAGCGCTTTCGCGAGTTGAACGTCACAGCGGAGATGTCGCCTGCTTTCTTCTTCACGCACCCCATCACGGCTGGCAGCGGCGGCTTGATGAACTGGGATTTTGCGAAGATGCGCGCGCACAATGCGCATACGACGATCGGGAGCGATTGGGGTGCAGGCGAGGCGCCGGATCTTCTGCCTTTCTTGGATGGGATCGTGGATGCTGTGGGAGGCAGCGATAGACAGGTTGGTGGCGAGGCTTTGTGTCGGATGCTCACTTTGGCTGGCGCTGAGGCGGTGGGGAGGGAGAAGGATCTTGGGAGTATTGAGGTTGGAAAGAAGGCGAATTTCATTGCTGTGGATCGCGATTTGAGTCGGGGGGAGTTTGAGGGCGCGAGTTGTTTGACGACGTGGTTTGAGGGTGAGGTTGTGTATGAGAAGCTTTAGTCCTGGTCTGCCGAGATGTTAGTTGGCGATCCTGCTTGTGATCGGGAGTTGGAAGAAGCTGGGCAACGATCCCAGTTGTCTTGATCAGTGAATAAGCTTTCCATGGTATGCTCTTCTGTGATCCGAATGGCCTTCGACTTTTCAATCGAGGTGTCCGCTCCCGAATATGTGGTACAATACAGTGCCAACATCCACGACGTCTGGACTTGTGAACATTTTCGGGTACGCATACTTCTGTCGCACAATCGATGTTTCAGCCCTAAGTCTGCATCGCTTTGATCAGCACCTTCGAGGCGACAAAGGCTCGCTTCACACTGCCGATACAACACGGCCATGATGATCGAGACACAACCAAGAGCGGTACAACTCGCTAAGATGAAGAGACTGCCGTCTCCGTTACCTTTCCAGGTCGCAAGTAGAGAGCTCTAGACAGATGGCGAGGGCAGATGCGTGGGATTTGAGCAAGTTCTCTCGTCTTGGCTCTGCAGCCACAAACGCTTGGCCACGGAAGGTCGACTGCGAGCATGTTTGCACCACCAACCACGACCTTGAGATACTTGCTCACCACCGCTGGAAGCTCCATCAAGTGTGCCGGATCGTTATCCGCACGTGCAAACACGATGCACGACCTCGTGGAACGACCCTGGCCAGACTGCTGGGACGGGGAGTCTTGGCCATGCAACCATCTTCGCCTGGAGGTGTAACATATATTCGAGCAGAGGGCCACAGACTGCAGTCTTACTGTGCTCAGTTTTGCTCTCGCAGCCTCAGTTCTCATCCGCCAGAGAAGAAGCTGTCATGAAGTTATCAGCCATTGTCGCCACCGGCGCCAGCCTGGCCATGCCAGCTCTCGCATCATCCGGACGCGATGGCCATGGTCTCATCGGCTATGGAATCCAGATGTACCAGCCGCCCTGCGCATTCGCTTGCCAGTCCGCCATTAGCAATCCCCTGGACTGTCCGATGGACCACCACGACGACATGGAAGGCATGGAAGGCATGAAAGTCAAGCGCATGTCTCACGGCGGCGAAAAGCCATCGGCAGAGTGCTACGCCAACAGCGAGCCATATTTGCAGACGCTCGCCTACTGCATGGAACAGCGCTGCCCGGACGATGTCAAGACTTCTGCCCGCGACAAGTTCTTCGAGATGAGCATCGGAGGCCGTTTGAAGAAGCCGCCAGTCCCCATGTACACCTACGTCGCAGCGTTGATGAGCATCAACACTCCACCGACAAACAGCACGCCAGCCGATGAGATGCTTACTCAAGTCAGTCTGGTGGAGGACGAAGACTACATCTCCAATTTTAATGGCAACCATGGTTTCGAGCTCTCGGAGAACGCGAACTCGCTGTTGAGGTAAGAACTCAGCATGACATATTGACCGGACTCGGCTAACAGCACCAGCATTGTACTCATCGTTACTTGTCTCCTCATACCCATAGTCGCATCGAAACTGCGTCTCCCGAAAAGCTTCGCGAGCCGTTTCAACGCCTACCTCAACTACCCGCCGTTGTTTGGACGCCAACACAGCGTCCCAACCTTCAACCTTATGGTCATGCCGACTAGAGGACAGTCCATCTTCCTGTTCTACATCGTCGCCATCAACATCATCTTCTGCTGTGTTGGCTACAAGTCTCGTCAGCCGAACTCGTGGTACGCCTCGAGCACTGAGGAAATCCGCTCTTTCGTGGGCAACAGGACCGGTGCACTGAGCCTTGTCAACATCGCAATTGCGGTGCTTTACGCTGGACGCAATAACGTGCTGATCTCCTTGACAAACTGGTCTCACACGACTTTCTTGCTGCTTCATCGCTGGGTTGCCAGCATTGCCACTCTGCAAGCTTGCATTCACTCTGCCATCTATCTCTACAACTACATGGAGTCTGGAGAGCACGCGACTGAAGCCAAACTCGACTACTGGGTTTGGGGTGTCATTGCTACCCTGGGCATGGTGTTCTTGCTTCCAACCTCGATCTTGCCACTCCGGCAGAAATTCTACGAGCTGTTCCTTGTCTGGCATGTCGTACTCTCTTTCTTCATCGTCATCGGGTCGCTACTCCACATCGTCCTTCGCTTCTCGAGGCAGTGGGGCTACGAGTTGTGGATGTACATCGCATTCGCCTTCTGGGGCTTCGACAGGATCTACAGGCTCGTTCGCATGACTCGCAATGGAGTGTGCAAAGCGCACGTCACAATCATTGACGAAGACTACATCCGCCTTGATATCCCCGGCATCACTGGCGAAGGTCAAGCTTACCTTTACTTCCCAACGCTTACATGGCGCGTGTGGGAGAACCACCCTTTCTCAATTGCCGGTGGCATGCTCCATGACACCCCCGCCAGCAACACGATCCACCAGAAGACCTCCGTCTCATCAAGCGCCAGCTCCGCCCACGCCTCCCCAACCTCAACCTCAGACATTGAGAAAGCGCCCAATCTCGATATAACCCCAACCAGCAAGCCAACCACTCCCACCAGCACACCCAAGCTCGGCCTCTCCTTCATCATCCGCACCCACTCCGGCACAACCGCCCTCCTCCGCTCCCGCTCTTCCCTCCCCGTCCTCGTCGAAGCGCCGTACTCCGGCTCAATCCTCCACCCAACACACAGCACCCTGAACAATCACCCCCGCTTCCTCTGCATCGCGGGTGGAGTAGGCATCACAGCCCTCCTCCCCCTCATTGCCTCTCACCATGGACGCCGCAAACTTGCCTGGGGCGTCCGTCACGCGAGTCTGCTCGAGGGTATGCGCGACTTGACGGAGAACCATTCGATGACTGGTGTGGTTGTCGAGACTACTGTCGGTAGGAGGATGGATGTACAGGCGTTGGTGGAAGAAGAGGCTGCGAGGAATGAGGGGAGCTTGGTTGTGGTTGTCAGTGGGCCGCCGGGGATGGCGGATGAGGTGCGCCTGGCTGTTGCGAGGGTTGCTGCGAGGGGGTGTGAGATTGAGTTTGTGGAGGAGAGCTATAGTTGGTAGACTTTGATGATTGGTGGAATTGATTCTGCTAAGTATGAATTGCTGATGACTTTATTTTCTTTCCTGTGCCTGGTCGATGATTGACGCGATTCTGTCAATACACCACTACCGCCATAGTTACAAAGCATTGCCCGACCACTCTAAACTACCCTCCAATTAATCCAAGCCTGTAAACAGCTACCCCATCTCCCACATCTCATCTCCTCCCGACTCGCATTTTGCCCCAAAATCTTGACAGTGTTACAATCACAGCGACCACATCAAGTTTCACCCAATAGCATAGGTGGTTTAGTTTGCGGAGGAATGCTATGGTTGGTAGACCTGGATGATCGAAACAATCGATCTGCTCCTCGGCTGCGGTTGAATTGCTGGTGACTCCATACCCTTTCCTGTGCTTCCTCTTCAAACCTCTTGGCCGATACCTCCACTAGACGTGGATCCATCAATACAATACATACAGCACTGCCACCCACCGTACTTACAGAATTCCGCCCGATCACTCTAGGCTACCTTCTAATCAATCCAAGTCCGTGAAACAGCAACCCCATCTCCCACAACTCGTCTCCCCACATCTCATCTTCCCCCACATCCCCTTCCACCCCGAGTTGCTACGGTAATATATTCAACAATTCAGTCAAGCATCATCCATTAGCATTGGTGGTTTAGTGGTAAAATTGGCCGTTGCCATTCGGGCAGATCAAAAAATCTCTCAAATGATTCGGCCAGCCCCGGGTTCGATTCCCGGCCGATGCATTTTTGCTCCCTTGGCCGCATGTGGATCGATCTTTTTTGGCCTTGTGTAGGCGCTTGGGATTGATAGGCGGGGGTATAGTGTTGGGGAGGTGGAGAGTGGGAGGTGGATCATGGTCGTGGATGCAGGGTTTTGCGGGATTGGATGGATTTTGGGTCTCGACTCCGTGTAGATAAGACAGGAGAGAGATATGATGGAAACGCTTGCGTGTACGTACAGTGATTATGTTGCTCATACCTATGCATTCTCTTCTCTGACTGGTTATTTAGAGCTCCGGCGGGTAGAGGGTTTCTGCTGGCCAGCGAGGTTGAGTGTAGTCTAGAGTTTTGTAGAACTGTCTGGCGGGAAGAATTTCGCTTCGAGGGATTTGATGGGAGAGAGCTATGGTGATGATGCTTGTTTGACGATACATGTGATCCCTTGAAGGCACTTGCTCGAGGACGGTTGCTTGAAGATACTCGATTTGCACTCGATCGTTTGATGTGTTTGAATGAATTTGTTTCTCTAAAATTAACATGAAAGTCTCCTTTCGAAACGCTCTGGTGGTTCCGTAGGAGCCCTGCTGGAGCTTTGTTTCGCAAGAAAACATCAGAAGCTGGCTTTCTGGCTTTCGTACAGAAATAAAACAAGCAACGCTTTTACTATCGTCGATAGTGTTTGTCAACAAAAAAAAGGAAGGTCAACCGCCGTCGCCTTGAACACCCTTGTATCACCTCTGTCGATGACCTGCAGGCTGCGATCTTCAGCTGCAATCATCACTGCTGGTCTCAGGTTGAGCTTTGTTGTCCTTGGAGGACTTCCGCTCTCCTTCTGTCACTGTCTCCACGGCCGCATCGTGTAGTTTGATGGTGTTGTCCTCGTCTCCATCCTCATGTCGGTTCCATCGTCGCGCCTTTGTTTCCCGGTCGACTTCAGTTGATGTCCCTGCCGCCCTCGGATACCTTCTGCTCGACATCCATCTCTGCCTCCGCGTTCGCCTCCATCTCACTCTCAGGTACCACAGTCATGCCAGGGAAGCGCTGCTCAATGGCAGCCCGAGCAAACAAGCTTCTGTACGTCTTTTTCTCGTCGTCGCGCAGGTGTTTCATGTCCGCGATGTCGTCCGAGTCAAAGAAGACCACCTCGGTACGCCCTTCACTGCCTGCGAACTTCAGGACATGGACCGCGTCAGCCGATACAAGGAACTCTTTGTTGTTGGCGTCGAGCAAGACCACGTCTCCGTCCTCGTTGCGACGCACGAACTTGCTGCCGTGGCGCTTGCTGACATCGACTTCTTTGGCACGAGAAGCGTGGTACCTCGCAGCCAGAATCGACAAGGCCTTCTCATACGCGTCGGGGTAGTTGGCGCGTTGCTCGTCAGCAGGAGTCATCCCCTTCTCCAGCGCGACCTGGTGGAAGATCTCCAGCGGGTCGAGACCAGCCTTGCAGCCTTCAACGATCTGTGCCTCGAACAGCTCGCTCTCGTCGTCAGAAAGGCCGGATACCCAGACCGCCATAGGCTTGGTGAAGTGGATCGTGTTGTGGGAGCCGTCCGGGAACTCGGACGTAGGCATCTCGAACCACTCGAAGTAAGTGCCCGCCGGGTAGACCGTGCCGCCGAGGACACGGTTGCCATCCTTGTTGATGTAGTCTGTTCGAGCGACGATGTCCTTGCCCCCGCGCGTGGCTTCGGTCTCGTTCGACTCCTCGTACGAGTCCTGGTCTTTCTCGATCGCGGCGCGACATACAGGTTTGTGGGTTGACCAGTGGTTCTTTTGGCAGGTGGATCCGCAGTACGCGACTCTTTTGCACGCACCACAGACTTTTAGAGGGCTCTCGGTCGAGCCGGTGGTGTTGCAGAATGAGCAGTGGCGGGAGGTCATGTTATCTTTTGAGCGGGAGTTGCTTGGAGGGAGTGGTTTAGCGAGAGTGTTTGGCGGGAGTGGTTTAATCGGGGGTGGTTTGGCGGGATTGTGTGAGAGGGCAGTGGGTTGTTCTCGTTGGGAGGATTTTGGTTTCTTGGGGCGTAGTTGATGGTGCTACCTTCGTCGAAGTCGGTTTTTTTCTTTGTGTTGTTTTGCAATGCAGGTGGTTGTCTCTTGTCCGTCGAAAGTTGGTACTTTATCTGTGTTTATAATTTATTGATTGTCGCGCGGCTAGCGCGTGGAATCATATGCAGGATATTTCACTCACATGACCAAAAGTGCTTGGCAGCTTCTGCGAATGGCTTCACTTTTACCATTGCGAGATGTGGAATCCTCGAAGTGACTTTGATACACATTCCTACAATTCGCCAGCTCAACGTGCAACTATTTCATGAAGAGCGACGCACTCGATTCAATATCTTGGTAACTGTAAACGTTGATAGCTGCCATCTGTTGGTATTTTTGATGACTGAATAAGGCCTGACGATGCAAAGGCATGGTGAACAAAAAGCGCAAGATCCTCGCATCGCCTTGGAGGCATGCAAACCTGTCCAGGTATCCATTCATCCGACGCGTTGGAACAGGACCACAGAACGTGTAAGGCGACCGTGCTCGGGATTTATCGAACAATGCCTCTGATGGTCTCCGACGACTTTGTCAAGTGTATACATCATCGTCACCTACAGGCTTTAGGGGTACTTGCATCCTTTGCAGCTTTTCTGCATCAACCTCCATACTTCTAGGGCTTTAGCAGCGTAGGGCTAAGACTGATACAGTTAATTTTGACGTATGTGTGGCTATACTGGGCAGGGCCATTGACTTGGCTGCGGAATACTGCGATCGAGAGCATATAACCCATCCTGATATCAGCGGTTGGATGGTTGTTGTTCGAAACCACAGATGCCTCCGCATCCCTCCTTCGTTCGTATACCGAAGATAATGCTCGAAATTGGCGAATCAAGAGAGAAGAAGAAGTCATGAAGTACAACAGATTCAATCTATAGGATAACCTTTTCACTCAGCCGGCGGATCAAACTTCGTATTAAACGCCGCCGCCCCAAGATACCGCTCAGCAATCTTCCACTCCCCATTCTCATCCTTCCGCAGCCGATCAATCATATGACTCCACAGCCAAAGCGCCGGCAACCCATCCTCATGCTTCAGCTCAGGCCCCGCTATCTCAGCTCCAGACTCAGCCTTCCCTCCCTTAACCGGCCATGCATGCCGAATGAGCTGCTCGTGATACTTCACCATAACTCCATCCTCCCCATCGCGATCGACGACATGGTTCGTCGCGTGTCGAGTCACACCTTCGATCAGGTAAGGGTAGTCTTCTGCGAAGAACTTGCGCATCTCAGCGTGGCCGCGGATGGTGCCGTGGAAGTGGTAGGCTACGGCGTCGGGGTGGAAGGCTGAGAGCATTTTCTCGTGGTCGAATTCTTCGAAGAGGAAGTTCACGCGGTTTACGAAGTCGATTGCGCTGGTGCGTTCGGCAGCTGTGACGTTGTTGGAGGTTGTGGCGGAGATTGGAGGGAGACGGTTGTTGGTGAAGAGGGACATTTTTAATGGCTGGTAGATGTGAGTTTTGTTGAAGATCGAGTTCGGGAGGAGACAATGTGGTCTGCAAATGGATACACGAGCTCGATGTAAATGCTTAGTCTTGCCAATTGATTTTTGAGCTATGGACGAATGTTCATTCCTGTGATGTTTGGTGTTGTGGTATGATTACTGATATTCTGTGTGATTAGTGATATCCCGAGCAGCAAATCGCAAACATGCGTTGATCATCCAAGAACTACGAAAGACCATTAATGATCACTAAGCAAAATCATTTCTCTGTAGGGCGCGCAGTCATTCAGGGGCCTAACCGTTTCTCGACATGCTGCTTGTTCGGCTTCTTCTCGTTCAGAGTATGATCACGATCCATGTTATGTTGGCAGATTCGAAATCCCGTCCGACGAGAAAGCGGCCTTCCGCAGATCTCACGTCAGACAATGCGTGCATTGTATCGTTCTGTGGCGACTGTTGGGTTCAATGGTATAGGAAGTAATTCGTCTACAATCCTCAACCCTTCCTTCCATCATCAACCCAACAATGAGACAGCAAGCGCTCCTCGGCGCCGTTTGCCTCCTCACCATCCTCGAGGCTTCCACAGCTTTTAGCCCTGATATCCGCGCTGACACTGACCGCGATGGCAAGGTAGACTTGACAGGCAATACCGGCGTCGCTGGCAATGCCTTCTGGTCAAACATCCGTGGTGCCATCTTCCTTCCCAATATCGGCGACTCGCACCACAAGTGTTCCAGCCAAAACCTCATTGGAAACCCTCTGAGCAATGCCGAGATCGCTGGCTGTCACGACGCTTCTGGCCATCTGGCTATTGCGCCACAGTTTTTGGCTACTGTTAAGACTGTTCCGACGCCAGGATTGCCCGATCAGGCATACGCGCATGTTTATGCGAATTTGGAGGCGGCCTACAGCCGGATGAGACTCTTCCGTCGCAACAAGAATCAGTCCACCGAAACATCTTGGTATATCGTCGACAAGGAATTTTCTTTCAACGCAAGCCAGCTGAGAGAAGGTTTGGATCTCGGGCTCGATGGTCGCGAAGTTGCCACAAACAGCAATATCTGGAACGGCGATGTCGTCTTGAAGTTCTACGTGTTTGATGAGGGCTCGCGAGCGAGTGATACACTCGCGCTTCGCCTGGCGCCTGTGCTGACGCACAACCACCTGCAAAAGGTAAACACCCTTATCAGCGTCGCTGCCAACAACGCCACGCCAACCCAAGAACAGTCCATCCAGGGATCGGAGGATGCCCTCCAGGTGGCAGGCGTTGAGCGCCCGCTTCTCCTGCTCAGTCAGAGTGATGACATTTGGGCGCAAGACTTCATTGAGCCGGCCTTCGCGAGCATGCCCGGACCCGACGGACCGGTGTCAACACGCATCATTCTCCGCTTTGCCCAGTCTATAAGGACAGCCGGACGTCAAGTCTTCAAGCAGCTCCGTGGCAATGGCATCGGTAGGCTCCAACCGGCAGCTGGTTTCGGCCACCGTGAGATCAACTCTTTTGGAAATCTGGAGACTATCTCTCCGTACACTTCCAAGTCTGGCGTAGAGTATAAGGCTGGTCGGATCATCATGGGCAAGCATTTCGGTGAACTCCCTCTCAGTCGATCCTGGATTTTCTGGAGGCGCAGAGACTGCAGAAGCCGTTGATTCTGAAGACGAGCTGGCTTGCGATCGGGCATGTGGATGACTTTGTGCAGTTCTTGCCGTACAACAACCCGCTCGGTTGGACTATCACCATCGCTGACACAACATCTGCTTTGGCTGCGCTGAAGGACATCGGGGCCAAGGGACATGGTGGTGCTCTAGCCTCGAGTTCCAAGCCAGCCAGTGGCGATGAGTCGATGCTCGACTTCTTCGGGCCCAGCAACGCCAATCAGACTGTCGCAAGTCTCCTCCGCGACCAAGCATTCTTGTATGCGAGAGAATATGCGTAGCGCCGCATCGACTGGAACTTGCAAGTACTGCTCTCGAAAATCGACCTCGCCGAGACAGACATCGTTCGCGTTCCAGCGCTGTTCAAAGAGTCAGGCTTCGGTGGCTCCGCAGACCCTCCAGGCCCACTGAGCGGAACAGACGATGGCCTTCCCTCGCAAGTCTCTTCGCTCCACGCCAATGAGAAGCAGCTGGCCTCATTTGCGCCCGCGGCGATCGATGGCATCCGATTGGCAAGCACTACTTGTCGCCCAAGCCGTGAGGTCCCGTGGTCAATGGCGCGGACGTGATTGAGGACCGTGTGAAGGCGGCTTATCGCAGGGCTGGTATGGGTCCGACTTTCATTGATGATTACTTGTCGCATCTTGTTGGTGGAGGAAAGATCCACTGTGGCTCAAACACACTGAGGGATACTGATCTGGAGTGGTGGGGTGTGAGGTTGCGGATGTCGGAGGAGTATGCTGCAGAAGAGCAAGGTCGAAGGGTGTCGCGCAAGTGTGCTGCAGGAGTGTTATGCAGAAGCGTATCGTACGAGGGCATCACAGAAGTGTACCGCACGAGGGCATCGCCGAGAGCTAAGATCGCAACTTAACAGGAACCGGCATCTCCTCAATCGTAGTGTTATAGAAATGTTCAATCTCACGAACCTTACCCACCTCAGCCGCAGTTACCAGATTAACAGTAACACACTCCTCAGCGAAGCGGCTACCAGAACTCGTGCGGTGGAAGTAATCCTCGTACTTGACAGGCAATTCGTAGTTGACAATCAGCGATGCAGCGCGCACTTCGATTCCTCGAGCAAGCATGTTGGTAGCAAGGAGAGTAGCTGTCGAGCCAGATCGGAAATCTTTCAGAAGGTCGGCGCGCTCAAATGCGGGCATGTCGGCGTGCATGGCGGAAGTGGTGATGCTTCGACTGGCGAACTCTTCAGCGAGCCATTCGAGCGTTTTGCGAGTATTGCAGAAGACGACTGCTTGTGCAGCGCCTAAAGCTTCGTCGAGGTGCGAAAGAATGTCGAGCTTCTGGTCTTCGTTCTCAACAGTCATGTAGACCTGCTTGGCACGATGAAGAGGACGTCCACTTTTGCTGACGATGATGTGCAGAGGATTTTGCAGCAGCTTGGTGGCAATGTCTAGCACGTCGTGTGGCATCGTGGCTGATATCATGATGCCTTGCGTAGCGTCTGACATATGCTTATGGATCGCAAGAATGTGCTCGGAGAAGTCACGGGCAAGCATCTCATCGGCTTCATCGAGAACGAGTAGTTTTGTGCTGGCAATCTTGATCGCATCCAGTTGAATCATCTCGAGGACGCGGCGAGGCGTGCCAACGACGAACTGTTGGCCGTCGTGTAGGGCGTTGATGTCGTCTTCTATTTTGCGCCTCCCAACGCTGGCAGGACAGTCCAGCTGCATGAACTGGCCAACATCGGTCGTGAACTTGGCAGTCTTCTGTGCCTCGATGAACGAGGATGTGAGAACCAAGGCCTGGCAGGTCTTGACATCGGCATCGAGGGTTTGCAGAGCCGCAATGCAGAGTGCGTCAGTCTTGCCAGTGGTGAAAGGAGCCTCCAGGATAACATCATGACCTTTGGTCGTCTCGTCAGCTGACTGATTCGTTTGCAGCCTATCCATCGCGGCCATCTTTGCGCTGACCTTTGATTACCGGTGCGATAACGCGCTGCTGCACGGCAGACGGGCGCTCGAAGCCGTAGCTGTAAACTCCGCGGACTAGCTCTTCGTTGAGGAGCATGTCGTCGAAAAAATCGATCGTCTCATCGTAATTGGATTCGATCTGAGCTGCGGGTAGCGATGAGTAAGTAGTTGAGTCTAATTATCGGATGTACAACCCTCTTCATTCCGTCAAGGCTACATGTAGCCCCAGCCCACAGCTGCACGCCGTAGCACTCACCAGGCTCAATTTCCTGAAGGTGTTCATGGGACATAAATGCAAATGTGTTGAAGGAGATGCGAAAAGCCGGTACGCAGTAGCAGTACACATGTGAAATTTAATAGCTGACTTAAAGATGTACACGCCTCTCCAAGGCAGCAACACCGAATGACGCATCGTCAGCTCGCACTCGCACTTCCAGAGGAAAGGCAAATGCGCAGATCGATCGCGCTGCCGGCCTTCAGTCCGGTAGATCGTCAAGATCATCAAGATCTGCCTGCTTGTATCCACTCTACTGCGTTCTAGCGCACGCTAGCTATTACTCATATTATACATAATGATACAGGCGCTGCCCAATCTCGCACCTCCCGCTCTGTGCTTGTATCTGACTCACTCCAGTCTGTGTCTCCGCCTCAGTGCTCAAGCTTGGATTGAGTGGTAGGGCATCGTATTGAGTCGAGGTACTTTGTCGAGCGAGTATGCAAAAAGATGCACATCGGGCTTGTTCTTTTTTTTTGTGGTCGTACACGTGAGATGAGCAGATGAGCATGAGATGAGGAGCCTCCTGTCTAAGTTGAACATGGTCTGTTTATCCTACGATGATTTTCAATAAGCCGCAGTCTGGTCTTGTCTCCCATCGGTGCAAAGAGCTCATCACTCGGGTCACGACATCAGCGGATTGATCTCCTTGCTCGGAAGTTCAGTTGCCACCAGCTATGAAGCCTTCCCAGTCCTCGTCCATACTCACTCGCCAGCCTCGCCATCATCCCCCCTCCTCGTCGTCCTCAAAAGCGCATACACCCCAACAGCGCCTACAAACATCCCCCCAGCCAGCGCCGCATACATAGCCAACAAATACGGATCCCTATACGTCGGCGTCAACGCCAGCCCAAGCGCAGATCCAGCCGCCGCAGTAAGCGCAAAGAAAGCCTGCAGCACGGCCTTCATGCTGAGCGGCGCTTCGGTGAAAGCGTACTCGTACATCGCCGGGTTCGAGAAGATCTCACCGAGACCCTCGAAGACGTAGATCGGGATCTGCATCGCGACGCTGACGTTGTTGGGCAGAGAGCCGTTTGGTGATGCTGGGCAGGCGCGTGGGTGGGAGTAGCAGGGGCCGGAGGCGTAGATATAACCTTGCACGCCTGCGGCGAAGCCCATAGCTATAGCTTCGAGGAGGAAGCCGAGTGCGATGCGTGTTACGGGCGGGAAGGGGATGCGGAGTTTGCGGAGGAGTGGATATAGACCGTGTGTGGCGAGCGGGAGGCAGAGGAGGACGGTGATGGCGTTGAGGTCGGGCATGAGGTCGTTGGGGATCCCGCTGGTTTGCATGTTGGCGGCTTGGGAGACTGTGTTGCTGGTGAGTTGGTTTTGGCAGAGCCAGTAGACGACGAATGGGACGCTATTGTTGGGAGTCAGCATACGCTTACGTCTATCTCTGGCATGGTGATGATCAAGGACGATCGGCTACTCACCCAATGCGCGCTGCGACCAACGCCTTTCGCATCTCCTCGATGAAGCTGTCCTGCCACTTCACAGTCTTGCCAGTATCCTCGGCTACCTTCTCAGGTCTAGCGGCATCGAGTCGGAACCCATTTCTGACAGCAATGTAAATGACTTCCCACGCTGATGGGAGAACGCTGCCGTCTGGAGGAAGATTGACTGTTGAAGAAGTATGTTAACAATCCCTCTTTCGCGACACTTGAACGAAGTGGGTGGAAGAGGTCTCACTCACCATAATGCTTTCGCCCCAGGTAGAGCAAAGTGAGGCCGAGAAAGATGGCACACGTGCATATCAGAAACGCAACCCAGAACCCGACGTTCTTCTCGATCAAGGTCGATGCGACAATGGCTTGGCCACCAATGTTCACACACCTGTTTCTATGTGTCAGATACCCGACTGTGGTTCAACAACAAAATTGCGGAATGCCTTCTTACCAGTAGTAGACGTTGAAAGCATACTCGACAGTCGCCTCACGGTCAACAATGACGCGCTCTCCTGTCTTCTTGCAGATCCTGATTCGAGTTTTGGACGCATGGCATTGCTCCGCTATAGTGTCGCCATGGTTTCGTCAGCAGTTGCAACAACGAGATTGTGCGACAAGACAAGCTGGTGGTAGCGATTGCGACTGACCTAGGAATGGCGGAAGCGTAGACTTGACACCCCCGACACCAAGACTGATGATAATGAGAGCGACAATCAAACCAGGGAGTCCAGAGCCTTGTCTCAGTAAGGGCGGGAGAGAGGTTATGAGAAGAATGCTGAGTCCGACGGCGTACATGCTGTGCAAACAAACAGGTCAGTTGTTGTGTGTTGCGCAGAGACAGGCTGCGCGAGGAGGTGCGAGAGTACCTACCAGAAACAGGTACGAAGACTCTTGTAGTGACCGAGATATGAATCGGCAATGGCTGCTGTGGCAAGGGGCGTAACTTGGCTGACAAGAGTGAAACAGTTGATCATCATAGAGGCAATGTCCTGCCCGAGCCCCAGAGCGCCAGGGCGCAACGGATCGTCCATGCGATTTTGGATGTAGTTCTCTGCCCTTTGGGTCAATAGTGGCCAGTTGCGTTCGTGAACGAGTCGTTGATGGATGCAGAATGCTTACGGAGAATGCCCAAGAAGCCGTAGTAAGCGTAGCGCTCGCATAGAGAGACGAGGGCCACGAGGATAGCCGTTTTTGGAAGCTTATCTGCCTCTCTTCGACATGTTTTCAGATCTTCTTCGGTCGGCTCCTCGTCGACATGATTGGTTTCGGAAGCATTAAGATGCTGAGAGCAGGGTGTGGAAATCGAGGCAGATTTTTCATTCTTGATGGAGATTCTGTAACGATGTCAGTGTCATATCTCTTGCGCCTGAAAGAAAAGGTGAGACTCACGAGTTCTTCTCCTCGGATGTTTCCATGATCGATGGTGTGTATGCGGCTCAAATGAAGATGCAGGAAGCTTTCGTCCCAAGAATGTGGGAGAGAAGTGATTGGGCAAGTCATCTGTAGGATACAGCAGAGCATATATATGGCTCTGAACTAAGCATTGAAGACCGACATTGTCAGTCCATCCACTCCGAATGCTTGCGGTCGTTCGATTCGAGCGTCGGATATGGTATGCCGAATGGAGTAAGAACGCTGGCCCGCTTTTTCGGAGTAGACGCTCAATTCGGTCAAGTTATTCCGATGATGCGCCCTGTCAGTCTTTCTGCTCCGTCAGCAGCTCTACCACCTACCTAAAATGCATCTCATTGACAATCACAGGTGACACTCTTTGGGGTTGGTTGGTGGGAGATCTCTCGCTGGTCGATTGGTAATCGCGGAGTGTCAAAACCCTCAACCCCGAAGGATGTAACGAAGGATGTCGATGGTGAAGAAGGTATATACAGCACGTACGTGCTTCCACTGTCTACTTGCAACATTTGCGATTGGATCTTGCAACGCCTAGAGGCGCTGCAGTACGACATCTTCGTCTCAACTGCGAGCCCATCGCGCATCCCCTCCTCTCATTGCCTCACCATGGCTGGTGCATCATCGTGTCCCACTCCAAGTTGTCGAACCAGTTCAAGAAGGTTTCCGAGTCGACGCCCTGCAGATCTGCTAGTAGCATGCTGTAGTCCATGTCGTCCGTCACCATGGGCGGGGCGATGTTGCCGCTCACGGTTCCGCTCATATTGGTGATGCCGCTCATGTTGCCGCTCACGGTGGTGTCGCTTACACCGCCGCCGCTCGCGCTCATACTCAGCTCACTCCTCCCGCCGCCGCCGTCGGAGCTTTCGAGGATGTCGTCCAGAATGCGCTCCAGCGTCTTCGCCGCTGCAGCGCACAGGCTGTGGTTCCCGCCTGACGAGCGCTCCTGCGACGCCCATTGCAGCGAAGCGGCGAGCACGCTCGTGTGTTTGATGATTTCGGACTTGGAGACGTTTGAGCGTGGAGGGTGGGGAGAAGAAGCTGAACAGCCTTGCTGCATGCGCGTGCGGAGGTCGATGGCGAGGACTCCGGCGGTTGGGAGGGCGTAGTATAAGAGCTGGACACCGTGTGTGTTAGTGAGTGACATTGGCAGTGAGATAAGAGTGGTGAAGAAAAAGAAGAAAACACAGCCCGCTTACAATCCATGCACGGTCGCGATGTGTGTCGACGCTGTTGTCGTTGGTTTGGATGCTAGGGAGGATCATTGCAGCAGTGAGCATGCGCATGCTGATGTTGATCAGGGCGTCTGAGGCGCATCTTTGTTGTTGTTGGCGGCAGAGCAGTCTCTGCAGCTGGAATTCGTTCTGCATGTGTTCGAGGTAGACGAGCAACAGCATCAGACATGTTCCTGGCGGGGTGCTATCGGTCCAGCAGCTGTGCTTGTACTGTAGATAGCTCGGGATGCGGGTCCAGGTCTCGTTGGAGCGGGTCAATGTGTCCCTAACGCGCACGATTTAGCAAACGCCGCCGCCTAGAGGTAGCAAAGTGGGGATGAAAGGAGCAACTCACTGTACCTTGTCAACTAGATTGTCTTGCGCAGCGCCGGCCAACGAAAGGGCCAAGATTTCTTCAGTGACCTTGCTGAGTGTATGTCGCATGCGAATCCAGGAAGCTGGACGGATCTTGCGGTCGTTGTTCCAACCATCTATGTCGAGTATAGAGCGAAGGTGGTCTTCTGTATAGGGAATATTTTGATGGAAGAGGCTATCATCAACGTCCAGGGGAAGAGTCACATCACAGTAGTGACCTGGTATCCGAGGTGGCCGGCCAAAGAAAGTGGAGATGCTCTTGTCGACACGAAAGGCAGCAGAAAATAGCTTCTTTCGAGCTTGAACGAGAAAAGGCGGTGAAGTGGTGCTTGTCGCCGCAGGTTCCTTATGCAGACCGAGAGCTAGGATATCGGTAGAGAGGTCTCCAAGTCGCTGCCAAGATGCGTGGCCTGCCTTCTCTGTTAGAAGGAGCTAAATTGATATTCATGGGTTGTCAGGGCTGATGCGCTCACTTGCTTCGCCGTGCTGAAAGGTTTGGAGAATGAGGTTCTCATACAGGCACCAGGAGACTATATCATTGCTGGTGAGGGCATTTTGGCGGCAGAGGGTTATGCATGCGTCACTGCAAGCAGTTAAGAGCTGGGCAAAGGAGGTTTTGCTGAACCCGTCGGGCGTCGTCGCAGAGCCTTTCCCATCCAGAGACATAGACAGTGACAAGCCAGCCCAGGCAAAGACGAGACCAAGAAACTCCCAGCGCAGGTTTTCGCCGGTGAACAGTGTGCTGAAGGTGCTTGCGCGTATATCAGGAGGTACTTGCAGCGGCTTTTGCGAATTCCGGGTGGTCTTTTGCGCTGCAGCATGTATATCAACATCTCCACTAGCCAGATGCTGCAGGGTCTCGACAGCTTTCAAAGGAATCAGAGTAGCTGTAGGGGATACTTGGCTTGTTTGCATGTATGTGTCGACGAGGGATTGGATGATGGAAAGGTGTTGGAGGTTTTGGAGTATCCAGCATCCAAGTTGGAGTGAAGCAGAGAGGGTATCGCCTGCAGGTCCAGAAGGGTGCACGTGGTCGACTCGATCAAAGACAGAGTGGTAGCTGGTTGAGCCATAGTAGTCGGAGCTGGCAGCCTTTGGAGCACCTGAGGTACTCTGCACGTTGAGCTCTGCGTCAGAGGTACCACCAAAGGATGAGGGATTGTGCGATTGTATGGCATTGGAAGTAGCAGAGTGTATGACATTGGAAGCAGCATTGGCTGGTGTGGCCAGGGGTGCGCTGAATAAGGCTTGCGGTGTTTGAGTGCTAGGAAGTGCTGGGGTGAGTCCGGCTTGGGTGCTGTCAAGTGCCGTCTCGCTCAAACTGTCAACGGACAGATCCAATACTCCAAAGCCGCTTGCGCCTTGATATTGCTGCTGCATGGAAAGCTTCCTCTTGTTCGTCCGCCGGCCATCCGCATCAGGCGCAGGCGAGCGTCGTGTCAAAGGGGCAGGGTGGTAGATGCAATTTGCGGTGATGCCGCGCGCTTCGCATCGTTGGCAAAATGGCGCGCGATGGTCGCATTTTACCTTTGCCTTTCGACATGGTTCGCATGAGCTGCGTGTGCCGTTGCGGCGTAACATTTCGATGCGAGAACTGGGCCACCACGAGTGTTTGCATGGGAAGCCCCGCCCGCCATGAGTGTTTGCCGCAGGCTCGACCGCAAGCAGATGGTCTCGCAGACTAAGGCAAGTGGTGAGGCAAGACTGGATGCAATGTATATGTAATCGACGAGACGGGCGGAGACGAGAGGAATGGAAAGATGAGGCGACATGGCGGCGCGTGGTGTTCGTTTGCGTAAACATGCTCGCGGTGCGGGAGCAAATTCAGGATTTTGATTGGCAAGCTAGCAAAATTATGTGGCAGTTTGACGACCACAATGCACTCTGAGATGAAACAGACTTCTGAGATGAAGATTGCCTAAATTGTGAATTGAGACATGGTGTTGACAGGATTACAAAGCACCTGAGAAGATTCTCCTTCTTAGCGACTTCGCGACTATTTTGCCAGTTGACAGTCAGACATGGTTTCACACGAGGCAAGAAGCATTTGAACCCTACAGAGGTAGCAGACATCCGATGCCATATCCCAGTCCCTTATCTACAAAGACTGCATCTCGCTCCAGCATAGGTAGCCATCGGCGGCTAAAGAGAGGAAAATCATACCAGATGGATCATATTTATTCATCGCATCCGATCCATCACCCTCATGTTCCCAACTTTCAGGTTGCTCGCTTACTTATCACCACCTCGAAGCGCCGCCGAACAAATCTGCGTGCGCCGATGCACATACTTGGGGAATCTTGCAGGGCCCGCGAGCCGCTGGCATGGAAGAAAAGACAGATATACTTGCGATACCGATCTTCCCGTCTGAATCCTGACCTTACGATGCTTGAGGCCGCTCAGACCGAACTACTGTCCTTGTTACCGCCAGTTCTCCGAAGGAAGCCAACTCCCTACTCTTACAGTATCCGAACATAACACCCTCCGCCTTCGGTCGCAGTCCATCAAGGCTCACCACCAAACAACATCTGAATCAGCGGAAGACTCGACTTCCGACGGATTGTAGGTTGAAGCTCTTCGGCGAGCATGAAGAATGGCGTACGGTGGCAAAAACCATGTCCTGTAGTCACTCGTGCTGTGCGCAAAGCCATGACAAGACAGAGTCTGCAAATCTCGGACGCGCATCGCAAGACCTTGACAAACACTCAGGTAAAATTCGCCGCGTCCAGACGACTATGAAGCGACATTGCTAAGCCGGACAAGGTGAAGTGGAAAAATGCTTGGTTGACCACTTGCCACCCTTGCACCGCTTCCTTCGGCACAGCCAAAAGCTTCTCCGCAGCCGACTCCACTGAGCTTATCTCTATACCACCTACCCTTTCCGGCCTAATCAGCCAAACACATATCACGCTTTTAATACACCAGCCATGCACACCACTGCTACCTCACTCTGCGGTACGACGGCGCGTTGGCTTGTTCTGGTAGGCGCTACTTAAGCATTGCGCCGCTATAGCCAAGATGGCAGGAGCATCTTCACGCGGCTCCACAGCAATGCAGGTTCGAGCCGCAGGGCAAAGTGCCTTCCATCATGGTGTTGAGATATACATTTAAGGCAGCGCGGCGCCGCCGCTGCTGTGCTGAAGAAGCAGTTGCTGTCTTCTAGAGCAGTTGCCCATTCTCTCGCTTCCTTGCATTCGTTTGCCCACCATGAAGCTTCTCGCGCTCGCCTCGCTGCTCGCGGCGACTGTGTCTGCTCGCACCCACCAGGAGATGAACAACTGGCGGTCTATGGGCCATCTACCTGGTAAAGACGTTGGGCCTATGCGCGGCGTTGGCAATGCCACTTTCAAGCAGATCATCGACCACAACAACCCCCATCTTGGCACGTTCGAGCAGTTCTACTATTACGATACTACGTATTGGAAGGGACCAGGTATGTGAGCTTTTTTTCGTTCTGGGGTGGAGGTTTTGGTGTTGCTTTGCTTTGCTTTTCGTCGGTGGACTTGCTGCTGTGCGCAATCGATGGGCTGGACTGTTACGGGCAAATGGTACTGCTGGCCTACTGCTTGATGGCGATGTCAAGATGATGGTCTTCCGTCTTCGTTTGCCTGACAAACGCCGGACGCTGCACGTGTCCCACACTGGAGTTGCACAACCACAGC
>Ga0265797_10001550_pt1 | contig 40230 bp, 31 predicted proteins | sample P2T30metagenome_FD_192433 | JGI IMG/M metagenome (GOLD analysis project Ga0265797, IMG submission 192433) | Plant litter microbial communities from East Loma Ridge, Irvine, California - P2 T30 | ecosystem: Environmental > Terrestrial > Plant litter > Unclassified | place: USA: California...
GTCGGAACAGCGCCGCACGGCCCACTACACGAACCTGCCGCCGGGACGCTACCGCTTCGCGGTGATCGCCTCGAACGACGACGGCCTCTGGAACCGCGAGGGCGCGACGCTGTCGTTCGAAGTGGCGCCAAGCCTGACCCAGACACTGGCCTTCCGGCTGGCCTGCGCCCTGCTGATCGTGGCCGGACTGTGGCTGCTGCACCGGATGCGCCTGCGCCACGTGGCGCGGCGCGTCACCGCGCGCATGAACGAGCGCTTGGCCGAGCGCGAGCGCATCGCGCGCGAATTGCACGACACGCTCCTGCAATCGGTGCAGGGCCTGATCCTGAAGATGGGCGCATCGCTGCAGCGCCTGCGCGACGACGAACGCGCGCCGATCGAGGCCGCGCTGAACCAGGCCGACGAGGTACTGGCCGAAGGCCGCGACCGCGTCGCCGGCCTGCGCGGCGCGAACCCGGCGCACGACGACCTGGCCCAGGCCATCACGGCTTTCGGCGCACCGATCGCGCACGAGGGCGCCGTGCACTTCGAGGTGCGGGTGGATGGCGATGCTGTCGCGCTGGCGCAGAGTGTCGGCGATGAAGTCTTCGCGGTCGTCAGGGAGGCGCTGCGCAATGCGTTCGCGCACGCGCACGCGGCGGCGGTGACGGTGACGCTCGATTACCGGGCGGCGGAACTGGTCGTGAGCGTGGCGGACGACGGGCGCGGCATTGCGCCGGACGTGCTTGCACGTGGCGCACGGCCGGGCCATTGGGGCATCCCCGGCATGCGCGAGCGCGCTGCGGGGATTGGGACGCTCGAGCTACGGTCGCTCACTGGCGGCGGGACCACGTGGTGTTTGCGGGTGCCGTTGGCGCGACTGTCGTTGTATGGGTGGTTGCGTTCGCGCGTGCGCGGGTGGCGTTCATAGCGGGCATGGCGGTGATGGCGCCAGTCACAACATAAAAAAAGCCCCGACGCCAAAGGCTGTCGGGGCTTTTTCAGGCTACCGGAATCCGCAGGATTCCGACCTCTTGCTTAGACGTTGAACAAGAAGTTCAATACATCCCCATCCTTGACGACATATTCCTTGCCTTCAGCGCGCATCTTGCCCGCTTCTTTCGCGCCGGCCTCGCCCTTGTAGGTCAAAAAGTCGTCATACGCGATCGTCTGCGCGCGGATGAAGCCGCGCTCGAAGTCGGTGTGGATCACGCCGGCAGCCTGCGGTGCGGTGTCGCCCACGTGGATGGTCCAGGCGCGCACTTCCTTCACGCCAGCGGTGAAGTACGTCTGCAGGCCGAGCAGCTTGTAGGCGGCGCGGATCAGGCGGTCCAGGCCCGGCTCTTCCATGCCCAGGTCGGACAGGAAATCGGCCTTGTCGGCATCGTCCATCTCGGCGATTTCGGACTCGATCGCGGCGCTGATGGCCACGATCGGCGCGTTCTGCTCTTTCGCGTACGCGGTCAGGAGGTCGAGCAGCGGGTTGTCGGTGAAGCCCGTGTCGGACACATTGGCCACGAACATCGCCGGCTTGGCCGTGATCAGGCACAGCGTCTTGATGATTTCCATCTCGTCGGCGTCCAGGCCCAGGGTGCGCACAGGTTTGCCCTGGTCCAGGTGCGGCATCAGGCGTTCGCAGATGGCGACCAGCTTGGCCGCGTCCTTGTCGCCCGAGCGCGCTTTTTTATTTTCGCGGTGGATCGCTTTTTCGACGGCGGTCATGTCCGCCAGCGCCAGCTCGGTCTGGATGACTTCGATATCGTCCAGCGGGCTGACTTTGCCGGCCACGTGGATCACGTTGTCGTCATGGAAGCAGCGCACGACGTTGATGATGGCGTCGGTTTCGCGGATGTGCGACAGGAACTGGTTGCCCAGGCCCTCGCCCTTCGACGCGCCGGCCACCAGGCCGGCGATGTCGACGAATTCGACGATCGCATTGACCATGCGTTCCGGCTTGACGATGGCGGACAGCGCATCCATGCGCGGATCCGGCACCTCGACCACGCCCACGTTCGGCTCGATGGTGCAGAACGGGTAGTTTTCAGCTGGGATGCCGGCCTTGGTCAGTGCGTTGAACAGGGTGGACTTGCCGACGTTTGGCAGGCCGACGATGCCGCATTTGAGGGTCATGAGAACTCTTTCTGATTCGATAAAAGCGAGCGATCAATGAACCGCTCTAAACCCTGCATTGTACCGTCGAACGGTCTGCAATGCCGAAAAAACGGCGCGCCATGCCCGCGTTGCAACGCCGCAGATTGCTGCAATTGCAAGCTAGATTGGATCAATTCGCGTCAAGTCCGGCCGTAACGCGAACTCGGCCAGTTCATCCCGCAGGCGTTCCCCCTCCCCGATCGCATTGCGCCAGACGCGGATGCGCGCATCGTGGTCGAGACCGAAGGACGTGAAATCGGTCCGGTCCGGCAATTTGCCGCGCGGCAGCGAGCGCATGAATGCTTGCGAGGGCGCCACCAGCAGCACATTGTCCAGCCAGCCGCGATTGGGCCCGCGCGCCGCGCGCCGCCACGGCATGCTTTTATCAAGCCAGCCGGGCACGATGTGATCGGTGAAATGCGGGTACAGCACCAGTTCGCTTTTGCTCGCGCCGGCCGCGCGCGCGTACGGCAAGGCCAGGTGGTAGTCGATGATGCCGCCATCCCAGTAGCTGCCGGACGGCGCCTCGGCGATGTCGGTCACCGCTTTCATGATCAACGGCAGCGTGCCCGAGGCCAGCAAGCCCGGGGCCAGGTTGGCGCGGGTCAGCGCCGAGAAATGCGTCGTGAAACTGTCGAACGGTTCGCGCAACCATGGCGCCTGGCTGCGCGCGTCACCGATCACCACTCTCTCCATCAAGCGCCCGAGCCAGGCCCGTGAGCCGGCATTGTGCAGCGCGGCCGATGCGAAGCCGCGCAGTTCGGCGTGGCGGCCGATTGGGGCGGCCAGCGAACGCAGGCCACGGCCGGCCAGGATGTGCAGGCGGTGATGGGGATGCTGCACGATGTCGTCTTCGTGCCCGCTGACCAGTTCGGCCAGCAGGGCTTGCACGACGTCGTCGATTTCTTGCGCGCTGGGTTTCAGCCGCGTGTAGCGCTGGCCGGTATACAGCTCGCCCAGGCGGGCGAACGCCCTGGCCGGATCCTTCTGGCACGCAGCGGCCATGCGCCAGGCGCCAATGGAGGCGCCGATCAACGTGCGCTCGCGTGGCGCCGCCGGCAACCACTCGCCGAACAGCCACGCATCGAGCGCTTCGAAGATCAGGCCCTTGGGGCCGCCCGCCGCCGCCGGCACGATGGCGATGTCCTGCGCGCGCAATCCATGCGCGGCGATCTGGGCCATGGCGAGGGGTCCGGCCTGGAAGGTGAGCGCTTTCATGGCGAAATTATCGCAGAAGTCGGGCCGACGGCAGCACCTTGCGCGACATCAATCCTGCCCGGGCGTCGCCCCGTAACATGGGCCGGTCGCGTGCCTGAAAGAGTGAGATGTCCCTGCGCTGCCTCGTCATGCTGTGCCTGCTTCTATGGCCTTTGATCGGTCAGCCGGCATGCGCGCGCGACTCCGGCACCGACCGTTCCGTCGTCGTCGAACGCCACGTACGCCACTTCGTCGTCGAACCCAGCGGCGCCTACCTGCTCACGGTCGAGCAAAGCAAGACCATCGTCGAGCGCGACGCCCTGCACGAACACGCCCAGTACTACATCGGCTACAACCAGTCGCTCGACGACGTCATCGACGTCCAGGCCTACACTGAAAAAGCCGACGGGCGCCGCCTCGCCGTGCAGCCGCACCAGATCCGCGACCAGCAAGAAGCCGTCTCGACCGACGCCCCGATGTTCCAGGACACGCGCCTGAAGATCGTCGTGTTCCCCGACGTCGATACCGGCGACCGCGTCGTGGTGCGCTATGTCGTGCGGCGCCATACGCCGCTGTTTCCCGGCCATTTTGAAGACCTGTCGGCCGCGCGCTTCCAGCGCCAGCGCGACTTTCGGCTGGTCTACGACCTGCCGGCGGCGCTGCTGCTCCACGCCGATGCCAACGGGTTCGCGCCCACGACGGTCGCCGACCTGCCTGAACCCGCGCCCGGCAAGCGGCGCTATGCCTGGCGCTATCTCGATGGCGACAACGCCCGGCTCGAAGCCGACTCGGTCAGCTATCTTGATTACGGCAAGCGGCTCGCGGTGTCCACCTTCGCCGACTACGCCGCCTTTGCCCGCGCCTACCAAGAGCGCGCTGCCGGCCGCGCGCTGCCCGACGATGCGGTGGCCGCGCTTGCCGCGAGCGTGTCGGGTGCTCTGGTCGAGCGGCGCGCACGGGCGATCGCGCTGTCCGACTGGGTGCGCCGCAACGTGCGTTACGTGGGCGTGTATCTCGGCCCCGGCGGCGTGGTGCCGCATGCGGCGGCCAGCGTGCTGGCCAACCGCTATGGCGACTGCAAAGACCACGCGACGCTGCTCGAAGCCCTGCTGGCCAGTGCCGGCATCGACAGCACCGTGGCCCTGGTCAACAACGGCGACGCCTATCGCTTGCCCGCCGTGCCCACGCTGGGCGTGCTCAATCACGCGATCGTGTACGTGCCGTCATTGCAGCTGTATCTCGATCCAACGGCCGAAAGCGTGGCGGGCGGCTTCTTGCCGGCGGCCCTGCTCGGCAAGCCGGCGGTGCTGGCGCGCTCGGGCGACTTCGCGATGATCCCGTTCTTCCAGCAGGCGCGCAGCCGCACGGTCACGCAATTCGACATCGGGGCAGACGGCAGCAGCCGCTTCAAGGTCACGCGCACCGGCAGCGGCGCCCAGGCCGAACCGTACCGGCGCGTCGTGCGCGCGACGGCGCCGCTCGAACGCGAACGCCTGGCCGAACGCATGCTGCAGGGGCTGGGCCAGTTCGGGGGCGGCGTGCTCGAATCGACGCTGCCGGCCGAGGCGGACGACCCGCGCGACGATGTCACGCTGTCGTTTCGTGGCGCCAGCAGCGGCTTCACGCAACTGCCCGGCCCGGCGGGCCTCGCCACCACATACAGTCTCTGGGGCGGCCTGGGCGACGCCGTGTTCGCGTTCGCGCAAGAACCCGAGCGGCGCCAGGAATTTGTCTGTCCGGCGATCGATGCCGAGGATGAACTGCGCTTTCAGCTGCCGAAGCGTTCGCGGGTACTGGCGCTGCCACGCGCCGTGCGCGTCGAAGACGCCAACTTCGCCTATCGCTCGCGCTACGCGCGGCGCGGCGCGCTGGTGACGGTGCAGCGTCAGCTCAAGTTCCGCCACACGGCGGCAACCTGCTCGCCCGACGACTACCGCCGCATGCGGCCCGCGATCGAGCGCATGTTGCGCGACCTGCGCTCGCAGGTCGTGTTCAAGGGCGGCTGAAGATGTTGCATGCAGTCAGGCCGTATGCAAGCGCATCGTGGCCGTGTCGAACTTGCCTTCGCAGACCAGCGGAATGATGTGCAGGCTCTTGTCGATCGATTCTTCGATCAGGCTCTGCTCTTCGCGGCGCGGCCGGTGCAGCACAAAATCGGCCACCACCTGCTGCAGGTTCATCGTGCGCGGATGGCCGATGCCAAGGCGCAGGCGCCAGTAATCCTGGGTGCCCAGCGCCGCCGTGATGTCCTTCAGGCCGTTGTGCCCGCCTGACGACCCACCCTTCTTGAGCTTGGCCACGCCCGGCGGCAGATCGAGTTCGTCGTGCACGACCAGCACTTCATCCGGATTGATTTTATAAAAGCGCGCCAGCCCGCCAACCGACTGGCCGGAGCGGTTCATATAGGTCTGCGGCTCGAGCAGCCAGACATCATTGCCGGCGATGGCGGTCTTGGCGACCAGGGCATTGAACCGCGATTCGCGCTGCAGGCGGCAGCCCGGCAAGCCGTTGGCCAGGTTGTCCACGAGCCAGAAGCCGGCATTGTGGCGGGTTTGTTCGTACTCGGGGCCAGGATTGCCGAGGCCAACGATCAGTCGGATGGACATGCGTGAGGTTCTGTCGATAAAAGGCGATTATCGCCGAAACCTGCGAATCAAAAAATAAAAACCCGCCGGGCAAGCCGCGGCGGGTTCTTTGCGATGCGCCGCCGGAGCGACGCGTCAGCTGCGATTACTCGGCAGCTGGGGTCTCTTCAGCGGTGACTGCGCCGCGTGGGATGGTTGCGGTGACGATGGTCAGGTTCTGGCCGTGGGTCAGCGCGGTGACGCCTTCTGGCAGGACCAGGTCGTCGGTGTGGATCGAGTTACCGGCTTCCAGGTTCGACAGATCGACTTCGATGAACTCTGGCAGTTTGCCTGGCAGGCACGACACTTCCAGCTCGTTCAGCACGTGCGAGATGACAGCGCTGTTCAGCTTGACAGCTGGCGAGGTCTCGGCGTTGACGAAGTGGAAAGCGACCTTGGTGTGCACTGGCTTCGACGAATCGACGCGCTGGAAGTCAGCGTGCAGGACCAGTTGCTTGAACGCGTGCATCTGGAAGTCGCGCAGCAGGACTTGCTGGGTCTTGCCGTCGATTTCCAGGTCCAGGACCGAACCGTGGAACGCTTCTTTTTTCAGCGCGTGCCACAGGGCGTTGCCGTCCAGGGCGATCAGTTCAGGAACACCGGCGCCACCGTAGATGATGCCTGGCGTTTGACCAGCTTTACGCAGGCGGCGGCTCGCTCCGGTCCCCTGCAGAGTGCGGTTGAATGCGACTACTTTCATGTGATACTCCAAAAATAAAACAGGCCCGAATGCCGAAGAAAACAATCAACAGCCCGGTAGCCAAGTGGCGACCGCCCCCGCGACCAGGGGCAGTCAAGAAAGAGCGCCTTGTTACGCGCTCAAAAAAAACGACATTGCCGGCACAGCCAGCAACGTCGTCCCCGCGAAGGCGGGGACCCAAGTTTGCAAGCATCTAGACAACGCCTGCAGTACTTGGTTCCCGCCTACGCGGGAACGACGTGAATATTGAAACTTATCTTGATACACCAACGGCGCGCCGGCTGTTGAGCCAGGCGCGCCGTGCAAACGACGTCGATAAAGCTTAGTCGACGAACAGCGAAATCACCGAGTCACCCTTGACGATCCGCTTGAAGGTCTCGGCCAGCAGCGGTGCGCACGTGAGCTGGCGGATCTTGCCGCAAGCGGCGCCGGCTGCACTGAGCGGGATGGTGTCGGTAACCACCAGTTCGTCCAGCGGCGAGTTCGCGATGCGATCGATCGCCGGGCCGGACAGCACCGGGTGCGTACAGTAAGCCACCACCTTCTTGGCGCCGCGCTCCTTGAGCACTTCGGCAGCCTTGCACAGCGTGCCTGCGGTGTCGACCATGTCATCCATGATCACGCAATTGCGGCCTTCGACTTCACCGATGATGTTCATCACTTCGGACACGTTCGCCTTCGGGCGACGCTTGTCGATGATCGCCAGATCGCAACCCAGGCGCTTGGCCAGGGCGCGTGCGCGCACCACGCCGCCGACGTCCGGCGAGACAACCAGCAGGTCGTCGTAGTTGCGCTTCTGCAGATCGCTCAGCAGGATTGGCGACGCGTAGATATTGTCGACCGGGATATCGAAGAAACCTTGAATTTGGTCAGCGTGCAGGTCCATGATCAGGACGCGCTCGACGCCGGCTTTTTCGAGCATGTTCGCCACGACCTTGGCCGAGATCGCAACGCGCGCCGAACGCGGGCGACGATCTTGACGGGCATAACCAAAGTAAGGAATCGCTGCAGTGATGCGACCAGCCGAGGCGCGCTTGAGAGCGTCGACCATCAGGATGATTTCCATCAGGCTGTCGTTGGTCGGTGCGCAGGTCGATTGCAGGACAAAGACATCCTTGCCGCGCACGTTCTCATTGATTTCGACCATGACTTCGCCGTCAGAAAACTTCGAGACGACGGCCTTGCCGAGTGGAATACCGAGGCTTTTTGCGACCCCTTCTGCTAGCGCCGGATTGGCATTGCCGGTAAAAACCATCAGGTTTTCGTAAGCCATGGGAGTCCCAAAAGGTAAGAAGCGTTAATACAGTAGAAAAACAATCAGCCGGCTATACCGGCTGATTCACGTGCTGCTATGCTGCTGCTCTGGTGCCTGGCACCTTATTGCGATCTTCTTGCTGGACGCATACGCATCGACAGAACAAGAAAACTTTGGCAGGGGAACAAGGATTCGAACCTTGGAATGCCGGAATCAAAATCCGGTGCCTTAACCAACTTGGCGATTCCCCTACACGACCTGTACTGCTTGCCGCTTCACATTGTGCTGCACATCTTGATGTGCTGCTCAGCGTCGCGACAGGCAAAATTTTATTCTACAACTCACTGATTTGCAAGAGCGATTTCATCATCGGGTGTGTCTTCAGCGACTTCGCTTTCCATGCCGTGAACTGCTTCGGCACCTGCGCCAACACCTGGTCGGCAGCGTCTTCGCTGGAGACTGCGCAAAACACGCATGCCCCTGAGCCAGTCATCCTGGCATCGCCGTAGCTACTCAACCATTCAACCGCCTCGGCTACCGGCGGGAACAGGCGCGTCGCCACGTTCTGCAAATCATTTTTACCAAACCCCACCATGCTGCCTGAATTAGTGTGGCTGGAAAAGTCCGCTATTCTGACCGGCTTTGTGTCCCTTGTCAAATCTGCCGCAGAAAAAATTGCAGGGGTTGGCACCGCCACACCCGGCTCGAGCACGACGTACCAGCAATCGAGCCCGGCCACGGCCTGCAAGGTCTCGCCCACGCCTTCGGCGAAGGCCGTCTCGCCGAACAGGAAGAACGGGATATCGGCGCCCAGCGGCAAGCCCAGCGCCATCAATTCTTCGCGCGTCAGGCCGGCCTGCCACAGGTGGTTGGCCGCCATCAGCGCGGTGGCGGCGTCGGACGAGCCGCCGCCGAGCCCGCCACCCATCGGCAGGATCTTGTCGATCGCCACATCGATGCCCGGCGGCAGATGACCATGGCGCCGCGCGTATTCGGCTTGCAGCAGGCGCAGCGCGCGCACGATCAGGTCCTGGTCGTGCGGCACGCCGGGCACATCGTTCGTGCGCACGATGCGCTCGTCGTCGCGCAAGTCGAAATGCAGGCGGTCGGCGCGGTCGATCAGCTGGAACACGCTTTGCAGCAGGTGGTAACCGTCGGCGCGCCGGCCAGTGACGTGCAAAAACAGGTTGAGTTTGGCCGGGGCCGGGCAATCGTGCAAAAAACGCATGGGATCAGGCCGCCGGGTTGACGACGATGCGGATCGCCAGGTCCTGGATGTCGCCCGACGCGGCGCGCTCGGCCTGGATCAGGCGCGGCACCGGCGCTGCACTGGCGCCACCAGCAGCGCCACCTGCAGCGTCTTGCCAGTCGACGAAGCGCAGGCGCCAGCCATCCTTGGTCGTCACGCTGTTGCTGGCCGGCGAAGCGCGGAAACGCTGCCCCTGCGCATCGACCGCATAGCCCTGCAACCAGTCGCGCAAGCCCGACACCGGCAGCGGCCAGCCCAGCGTTTGCTGGGTCAGGCTATCGATGTCGGCCGCGGTACGCGGCGCCTCGCCGCCCTGGGTCAGCGTCGCCGAACCAGGCGTGACATTGATTGCCGCGACGGTCTGCCCCAGCGGCGACATCAGGGTGACGTCGATCGTGCCCGGACGCTGTTCCCAGTTGAAACTGCCACTGATCGATTCTGGCCGGCCATCCTTTTGATAGTTCACCGACAGGCGCCCGGCCAGGTCGATCGTTTCGCGATAGTCGCCGACCGTGGCGGTGGACAGGTTGGCGGTGCTCGTCGCGCAACCGGTCAGGACCGTGGCGGCAAGTGCGAAGATGGCGAAGCGTCGTGTCAGCAGCATATAGGGCAGCAATGAGGGCAGCAATGAGCGCAGCAAAAAATTGAACGGAGTGGATTATTTCATAAGGACTGGCCGAGGCGCGCCAGCGTCTCGCGCAGGGCGTCGTTCTGCGGGTCTTTCGCCCGGGCGTCGCGCCACAGTTTCTGGGCCGCCGACTTATCGCCCTTCTGCCACAGCACTTCGCCCAGGTGAACACCGATTTCAGCATCTCTGCGCACGCCATACGCGCGGCGCAGGAATTTTTCGGCCTCGTTCAGATTGCCCATGCGGTAGTGGATCCAGCCCATGCTGTCCATGATGAACGGATCGTCCGGCGCCATCTCGAGCGCCTTGGCGATCAGGCCATATGCTTCTTGCAGCCGGACATTGCGTTCGGCCAGCGAGTAGCCCAGTGCATTGTAGGCGTGGTGGTTATCGGGCGCCTGCGCCATCACTTCGCGCAATTGCGCTTCCATGACGTCGACCTTGCCCAGCTTTTCTGCCAGCAGCGCGAAGTCGTACAGCAGATCGGGGTTTTTCGGGAACTGCTTCGTCGCCGCTTCCATCACCGCATACGCTTCGGGCAACTGGTTGGCCTGGCGCAGCAATTGCGCCTCGGCCGCCATGACCTGGGCCTGACGCGCCGGCTCGGCCGGCTTGACGTCGCCCAGCAGACGGCGCGCCGCAGCCAGATCGCCGCCCTTGCCCGTCAGGTGCGCGCGGCGCAATTGCGCATTGAAGCGGGTTTGCTCGTCGGTGTTGTCGGGCACCTTGTTCAGCCACAGCAGGGCGCCGGCCAGGTCGCCGCGCTCCTCTGCCAGCTGCGACAGGATCAGCAGCGCGCGCGACGGGTCGCGCTCGTCGTTCGGATTGCGGCCGAGTACGTCCACGAAGCGGGTGAAATAGGTTTCGGCGCCTGGCGCATCGTCCATCTGCGTGGCCAGGATCCCCAGCGCATACAGGGTCGCGGCATTCTCTGGCTGCACCTTCAGGAGCGACTCGAACTCGCGCCGCGCAGCCGGATAATCCTTGCGGTTGACCAGCACGCGGGCATAGGCGGCGCGAACGTCGTTGGCCTTCGGATAGCTCTTGAGGAATTTCTCCATCATGGCCACCACCTGCGCTTCATCCTCGGTGACCTGCGCCAGCATCAGCAGCGCGATCTCGGCGTCGGGCTTGACTGCCAGCGCCGCTTGCGCATGGCTGCGCGCCAGCGCCTTGTCGCCGCGCACCAGTGCGATCTGCGCGCGCACGATGTGCGCTTCCATCATCTTGTCGTAAGGCTCGATCAGGCGCTCGAGCATGGCGATGGCGGCTTCTTTATCCTTGGCCCGGCCCAGCAACTGCTGGACCTGGAACATCAGGATGCCGCGCCGGGCCGCCGGCGCTTCGCGCAGGCGCTCTTCGAACACGGGCTCGAGTTCGCCGATCTTCTCGGACGTGACCACCATGCCGACGAAATACTGGGTCGCCTCGTCGGATTCGGGATCGAGCCGGTACCATAGGCGCACCGCGGCCAGCGTGTCGTCGGCCTGCTTGGCCGCCACCGCCATTTCGGCGGCGCGGCGGGCCAGGCGCGGATCGCGCGTCTGCTGGGCCAGGCTCAGCACCGTGAGGTACGGACCCTGCCAGTCGCCATTGCGAAATGCGAATTCGGCCTTAAGTAACTGGTCGAGCATGACCGGTGTCATCTCGACCTTCGGCAGGCGGGCTTCTTCCTCGGCTTTTTGCTTGGCCGCCAGCGCTTCATCGTCGAGCAGCGGCTCGACCGCGGGCGCGGATGGGGACTGGGCGTCGGCGGCGACGGATTGCTGTTGCGGAGCGACAGCACATGCCGTCAACAGCCCGGAGAGGGTTACAATGGCGAAAGCGTTTTTCAAAGCAAGTCCAGAAGTCCAAAGTGAGTTTGATTCTACGCTCATGCGCAGACCTGCCGCGCATGCGCTGCGATGCCGACTGACTCTACACGAATCCCCTTAGGCATGCCTGAACTCCCAGAAGTCGAAGTTACCCGGCGCGGCGTCGCGCCCCATCTCGAAGGCCGTATCGTCGAGCACGTCATTTGCCGCCGCGAAGGTTTGCGCTGGCCCTTCCCGCCCGGCCTGTCCGAATTGCTGGCCGGGCGCCGCATCCTGGACATCGGCCGGCGCGGCAAATATCTTTTAATTAACTTCGAGCACGGCACCCTGATCATCCATCTGGGCATGTCGGGCCACTTGCGCGTCCTGCCGCCCGGCATCGAGCCGCGCAAGCACGACCACTTCGACCTGGCCGTGACCGGCTCCGAAGGCCAGCAAGTGCTGCGGCTGCACGACCCGCGCCGCTTCGGCGCCGTGCTGTGGCATCCAGTCGAAGACGGTCCACTGGCCGAACACGTGCTGCTGCGCGGCCTGGGTGTCGAACCGCTGGATGACGGCTTCGACGGCGCCCTGCTGTACCGCGAAACGCGCCGCCGCAGCGCGCCGATCAAGCAGGTGCTGCTGGCTGGCGACATCGTCGTCGGCGTGGGCAATATCTATGCCTGTGAAAGCCTGTTCCGGGCCGGCATCAGCCCGAAAACCGCCGCTTCGCGCATCAGCCGCGCGCGCTACGACCGGCTGGCCGAAGCGATCCGCGCCATCCTGGCCGCCGCCATCGTGCAAGGCGGCAGTACATTGCGTGACTTTATTGCTGTAAATGGCCAGTCTGGATATTTCCAACAGACATATTTCGTCTATGATCGTGCTGGCGTGCCGTGCCGCCAATGCGAGGTGCCGGTACGCCAGATAAAGCAAGGACAACGTTCGACGTTCTATTGCGCGCAGTGCCAGCGCTAGCCCTCCCTACGAGCCAACATCATGCAGGATTTACAACAGTATGGCGCCTGGCGCGCCCGGGTCGCCAACTCTCTCACCGGTTACGCCAGCGCGCTGCGCGAGGCCGGGCTGATCGAAGCGGCCGGCGAGCAGGTCCTGGCGCGTGCGTTGGGCCGGCTGCGTGACGATCGCCTGTCGGTCGCCTTCGTGGCCGAATTCTCGCGCGGCAAGACCGAGCTGATCAACGCCCTGTTCTTCGCCGACTATGGACAGCGCATCCTGCCCTCGAGCGCCGGCCGCACCACCATGTGCCCGACCGAACTGCTATGGGATGCGAGCCTGCCGCCGTGCCTGCGCCTGCTGCCGATCGATACCCGCGCCGGCAACCTGTCGACGGGCGACTACCGCGACGATCCCGCCGCCTGGACCGTGCTCCCGCTCGACCTCGACACGCCGGCGAACATGCACGACACGCTGCGCCAGGTCAGCCAGACCCGGCGCGTCTCGACCGTCGAAGCGCAGCGCTACGGCCTGTACGATGCGGACGACCCTGACCTGGCGGCCAGCCTGGACGCGGACGGCACGATCGAGATCCCGCGCTGGCGCCATGCCATCATCAACCTGCCGCACCCGCTGCTCAAGCAGGGTCTGGTGATCCTCGATACGCCGGGCCTGAACGCCATCGGCACCGAGCCGGAACTGACGCTCAACCTGATCCCGAACGCGCACGCGGTGCTGTTCGTGCTGGCCGCCGAGACGGGCGTGACCAAGAGCGACATCGAAGTCTGGCGCACGCATATCGGCGCCGGCCCGGGGCGCCTGGCGGTGCTCAATAAAATCGACGCCATGTGGGACGAGCTCAAGTCGCCACAAGCCGTCGACGCCGAGATCGCGCGCCAGCAGCACGACGTGGCGCGCCAGCTGGGCCTGGCCGCCGGCCAGGTGTATCCGGTGTCGGCGCACAAGGCGCTGGTCGGGCGCATCGGCGGCGACATGGCCCTGTTCGAGCGCAGCCGCCTGGGCGCGCTCGAATCGGCGCTGTTCCATGAACTGATCCCGGCGCGGCGCGCCATCGTCGAGCGCCAGCTGCATGCCGATCTCGAGGCCCTGGTGGCCGGCCAGCAGATGCTGGTGGCCACGCGCCTGCGCGAACTGGTCGAGCAGCTGCAGGAACTGCGCAGCCTGCGCGGCAAGAACGGGAGCGTGATCGCGCACATGGTGCGCCGGGTCGAGGCCGAGAAGAAGGAATTCGACGCCGGCCTGTTCAAGCTGCAGGGCACGCGCGCCGTGTTCACGCGCCTGTCGACCGAGCTGTATACGCTGCTGGGCATGGATGTGCTGCAAGACCGCACCGAGACCGTACGCGCGGCGATGAGCGCGGTGCGCTTCGCCACCGGCATGCGCACGCCGGTCCGCAACTACTTCGACGGCGCGCGTGGCGGCCTGGCGGAAGCCAGCGCCAAGCTCGATGAAATCAAGTCGATGATGGACGCCATGCACCGCAAGTTCGCGGCCGAGCACGGCATGAGCCTGAGCCTGCCGCCGGCCCTGTCGCTGGCGCGCCACCGCGACGAGATCGACGCCATCGAAGAACTCTTCACGCGCCAGTTCGGCACCGCCACCCTGTGGATGAACAGCCGGGCCACGCTGCTCGAACGCTTCTTCGATTCGATAGCATCGCGCGTGCGCCGCGTGTACCGCGCCGCCAACGCCGACATCGAAGGGTGGCTCAAGGTCGCCAACGCGCCGCTCGAAGCGCAGATCCGCCAGCACCGCGACAACCTGCGCCAGCGCCAGGCCACGGTCAAGCGCATCCACGAAGCGAGCGACAGCCTGGAACAGAAAATCAGCGCCTTCGAAAGCGGCCAGGCCGACATCGAAGTCCTGCGCACGCGCCTCGGTTCCCTGGCGACGGGCGTCACGGATACCTTGTCGGCACCCTTGCCCGATACCGCAGCGGCCACCAGCGCCGAAGCCCACTACACGACTGTATGAAGCGATTGACCGAGTTCGACCAGCTGGCCGATCCAACCTTTTCCCGGGCCGTGATCGACTGGCAGCGCAGCCACGGCCGCCACAGCCTGCCGTGGCAGAACACCACCGACGCGTACCGCGTGTGGCTGTCGGAAATCATGCTGCAGCAGACCCAGGTCGCCGCGGTGCTGGGCTACTACGCCCGCTTTCTCGAACGCTTCCCGACCGTGCAGGCGCTGGCCGAAGCCCCGGCGGAAGATGTCATGGCCCACTGGAGCGGCCTGGGTTACTACACCCGCGCGCGCAACCTGCACGCCTGCGCGAAACGCGTGGTGGCAGACTACGACGGCGTATTCCCGAGCGACCCGGCGCGGCTGGCCGACCTGCCCGGCATCGGCCGCTCGACCGCCGCCGCCATCGCTGCGTTCTCGAGCGGCGTGCGCGCCGCGATCATGGACGGCAACGTCAAACGCGTGTTTGCGCGCGTGTTCGGGATCGACGCCTATCCCGGCATGAAGCCGGTCGAAGACGCGCTGTGGCGTCGCGCCGAAGCATTGCTGCCGGAAGTGGCCAATAACCCTGGCGCCATCGAGTCGTACACCCAGGGCCTGATGGACCTGGGCGCGACCTTGTGCACGCGCTCGCGCCCCGACTGCGGCCGCTGCCCGCTGCAGGCGCGCTGCGTGGCGTTCGCCACCGGCCGCACGGCCGAGCTGCCGGTGCGCAAACCAAAGAAGACGACACCCGAAAAACGCACCGCGATGCTGGTGCTGATCGACCGCGGCGAAGTGCTGCTCGAACAGCGTCCGCAAACCGGCATCTGGGGCGGCCTGCTGTCGCTGCCGGAAGTGGGTGGCCATGCGGCGATGGATGGCGACGCCGATCCGGTCTGTACGACGGACATCGCCGCGGCCAGCCGCGCGTTCGGCACGCTCGACGAAGTGCGGACCTTGACGCCTTTGATGCATGGCTTCACCCACTACAAGCTGCACATCGCGCCGTTCGCGGTGACGCTGGCCACACGGGGCGCGCAAGGCGCCGGGCACGTGTGGTGGAAGCTCGATGCGATTGGCGACGCGCCGCTGCCGGCGCCGGTCAAGAAGTTGTTGTTGGATCTGGCGAGACCGAATTTGTTCAGTTAAGTTACCAGTCGATCCGTCGTTCCCGCGGAGGCGGGAACCCAAGTTCGTAGCGTGCCATTTGCGTCAAACGTAGCAGGTATGCATGCAAACTTGGGTTCCCGCCAAGGCGCCCGGCAAGGGCCCGAGCGACGTGCCTGCGCTAATGGTTCAATGAACCTGCCAGCCCACCGGCCGCACCCATCACGCAATCGTATCCACCACCCCGCCATCGACCCGCAACGCCGCGCCAGTCGTGGCCGACGCCTGCGGCGAGCACACATACACCACCAGGTTCGCCACTTCCTCGGGCGTGGCCACGCGCTGCAGGATCGAGGTCGAACGATGTTCCATGACGAACGCGTTGGCTGCCGCCAGCGCACTGGCGTGATCGCCGCCCGGGGCCACCATGTCTTGCACGCCTTCGGACAGCGTCGGACCCGGCAGCACCGCGTTAACGGTGATGTTGGTGCCCGCCAGACTCTTGGCCAACCCGCGCGAGATCGCCAGGTTGCTCGTCTTGGTGAACCCGTAATGGATCATGTCGGCCGGGATGTTCAGCGCCGACTCGGACGAAATGAACACGATGCGACCCCAGTCGGCGGCCTGCATGCCGGCCAGGTAGGCGCGGCTGGCGCGCACGCCGGACATCACGTTCACTTCGAAAAAGCGCGTCCATTCTTCATCGGGGATCTCGGCGAACGGCTGCGGGTTGAAGATGCCGACGTTGTTGACGAGGATATCGGCGTGCGGCTCGGCGGCCTTGAGCGCGGCAACGCCCGCCGCCGTGCCCAGGTCGGCCGCGACGCCGCGCACTTCAGCGTCAGGCAGGTCGGCGCGCAGCCGGGTCAGCGCGGCGTCAACCTGTTCCTGTTTGCGGCCGGTGACCACCACGGTGGCGCCGGCGCGCGCCATGCCCGTGGCGATGGCAAAGCCAATGCCGCGAGTGGAGCCGGTCACGATGGCGGTCTTGTCGGTCAGGTCGATGTGCATGGTGGGTTCCTTCGGAAGCAATGGGAAAGCACCATGGTAATCAATGCCGGCCTGGCGAAACACCACGCGCACGACAAAGCACCTTTCGACACCGGAAGACAATCGGCCGACTATTGCTCCAGCGCCGCCGCCAGGTAATCGACCAGCGCCGCCACGCGCCGGGTCGGCGTGGCCACCGGATAGACGGCGTACAGGTCGACGGCGCCGGATGAAAACGCGGCCAGCACGCGCACCAGCGCGCCGCTATCGAGGTCGGCCTGCACGTCCCAGCGGTTCTTGAAGGTGGCGCCGTGCCCGGCCAGCGCCCACTCGCGCAGCACCTGGCCATCGCTCGACTCGCGGTCGCCCGTGACCTTGACCGAGAACGGCTTGCCGTCGTCGACGAAGTTCCAGGCCGCCAGCGGCGCGTCGGGCCGCGCCAGCACCATGCAGTTGTGCTGCGCCAGCTCGTGCGGATGCTGGGGCGTGCCGGCCCGCGCCCAGTACGCGGGCGCGGCGCACACGAGGCGTTCGCCGCGTACCAGCAGGCGCGCGTGCAGGCCGGAATCGGGCAGCGGGCCGCTGCGCAGCGCCAGGTCGATGTTTTCGTGGATCAGGTCCGCCGTGCTGTCACTGAAATGCAGCGACAGGCGCAGGCCCGGATGGCGCGCCTGGAACGCGTCGAGCAAGGGCCGCAAGCGGGTGCGTCCGAAATCATTGGTGGCGCTGACGCGGATCGCCCCGGTGAGCGGGCCGTCTTGCTTCAGCCCCGTCACCAGGCCGTCCCACTCGCCGACGATGCGGCGCGCGTCGAGCAGCAGTTGCTCGCCTTCATGCGTGAGCGCCAGGCGCCGCGTCGAGCGCTTGAGCAGCGTGACGCCGAATTCCTGCTCGAGCCCATCGATGGCCAGCGTGACGGTGGACGTTGCCACGTTGCGCTGGCGCGCGACGCCCGAGAAACTGCCGGCGGCAGCCACGTCGAGCAGCAGTCGCAACGCATCGATGCGGTCCATGGGTCCGCGCGGCCCTAGAAATGCTCGAGCGAAAAGATGCGGCGGTGCTCGCGGATCGCGTAACGGTCGGTCATGCCGGCGATGTAGTCGGCGATCTTGCGCGCTTGCCGGTGCGGATCGTCCTGCACCTGGTAGTCGCCTGGCAGCAGGACGGGGTCCGTCAGGAAGGCCTCGAACAGTTCGCGCACGATGCGGCTGGCTTTCACGCGCGTGCGGTTGACCTGGAAGTGGCGGTACAGGTTCGCGTACAAAAAACGCTTGAGGGCCACGGTCTCGGCGCGCATGGCGTCCGAGAAGCGGATCAGGGGCAGCGCCGCGCGCACGTCGTCGATGGTCGATGGCGCGGCCTCGGCGATCAGGCGCGCCGACGTCTCGACCAGATCGGCCGTCATCGCGGTGATCATCAGGCGGATCGTCTCGTACAGTGCGCGCCGGCCCGGCAAGCCCGGATAGCGCGCCTCGACCTCGCGATGCAGGCGCACGAACAGCTCGACTTCTTCCATCTGCGCCATCGTGAGCAGGCCCGAACGCAGGCCGTCGTCGATGTCATGGTTGTTGTACGCGATTTCGTCGGCCAGATTGGTCAGCTGGGCTTCGAGGCTCGGCTGGCTGCGCTCGATGAAGCGCTGGCCCAGCTCGCCCAGCTGGCGCGCGTTGTTGAGCGAGCAGTGCTTGAGGATGCCCTCGCGCGTCTCGAACGTCAGGTTCAGGCCATCGAAGGCGCCGTAGTGCTCTTCCAGGTGGTCGACCACGCGCAGGCTTTGCAGATTGTGCTCGAAGCCGCCAAAGTCCTTCATGCATTCGTTGAGCACATCCTGGCCCACGTGACCGAACGGCGTGTGGCCCAGGTCATGCGCCAGCGCGGTCGCTTCGACCAGGTCTTCGTTCAGGCGCAGGCTGCGCGCCAGCGTGCGGCCGATCTGCGCCACCTCGATGCTGTGCGTCAGGCGCGTGCGAAACAGGTCGCCTTCGTGGTTGATGAAGACTTGCGTCTTGTACTCAAGGCGGCGAAACGCGGTCGAATGGATGATGCGGTCGCGGTCGCGCTGGTACTCGCTGCGCGAGCCGGGCCCCGGTTCGGCATGCGTGCGCCCGCGCGATTGCGCCGAGTGCGCCGCATACGGGGCCAGGCCGGCGTCGAAATCGCGCATGATCGCAGTCACCTGAGAACTCATCCGCTGCACGCCGCGAGCGTCGAGCGCAACACGTCGAGCGGCGCGGTCGTGATCGACGGGCTGCCCAGCGGCTTCAAAAGGATGAAGCGGATTTCGCCGCCTTCGTTCTTCTTGTCGACTTCCATCAGCTCGATCCAGCGCGCTTCGCCCAGGTCGGGCGCCACGGCCGGCAGGCCGGCGGCGCGTACCAGCGCGCGCACGCGCTCCACCGCGGCCGGTTCGATCAGGCCCAGGCGCGCCGACATGTCGGCCGCCATCACCATGCCGCAGCCGACCGCTTCGCCGTGCAGCCAGGCGCCGTAGCCCAGGCCGTTTTCGATGGCGTGGCCGAAGGTGTGGCCGAAATTGAGCACCGCGCGCAGGCCGCCTTCGCGTTCATCCTTGCGCACGACGTCCGATTTGATTTCGCACGAGCGCGCGATCGCATAGCCGATGGCCTGGCGCTCGCGTGCCATCAGCGGCTCGATGTTCGCTTCGATCCAGTCGAAGAAATCGGCGTCCAGGATCGCGCCATGCTTGATCACTTCGGCCAGGCCGGCCGACAGCTCGCGCGCCGGCAGCGTGCCCAGTGTGGCGGTATCGGCGATCACCGCACGCGGCTGGTAGAACGCGCCGATCATGTTCTTGCCCAGCGGGTGGTTGATGCCGGTCTTGCCGCCCACCGACGAATCGACCTGCGCCAGCAGCGTGGTCGGGATCTGCACGAACGGCACGCCGCGCATATAGCTCGACGCGGCAAAGCCGGTCAGGTCGCCGATCACGCCGCCGCCCAGCGCCACCAGCGTGGTCTTGCGGTCGCATTTGTGCTGCAGCAGCGCGTCGTACACGAGGTTCAGCGACTGCCAGTTCTTGTGCTCTTCGCCGTCGGGCAGGACGATCTCGAGCACGTCGCGGCCCGCTGCGCGCAGGTGGCCCGCGACCTTCTCGAGGTACAGCGGCGCGACCGTCGTGTTGGTGACGATGGCCACCTTGTGGCCGCCGATGTGGCGCGCCAGGAGCGCGCGGTCGTCCAGCAAGCCGGCGCCGATCACGATCGGGTAGCTGCGCTCGCCAAGTTCGACGTTGAGGGTGATGTGTGCCTGTTCGTTCATTGCTGTCCTTGCATGCCTGCGCGCGCGGGCGTTTTCCTGCGCGGCCAGCTGGTCCAATATGGTCTGAACCATCGATTGTACGTTAGGCCGGCCGGTGTCGATGACCAGGTCGGCGATCTCGCGGTACAGCGGATCGCGCTCGGTCCAGAGCTGTTCGAGTTTGCCGCGCGGGTCGGCGGTCTGCAGCAGCGGGCGGTTCTTGTCGTGCGCGGTGCGCTGCAGGATGCTGCCGATCGACGCGCGCAGATAGATCACGGTGCCGCGCTCGGCCAGCAGCGCGCGGCTGGCCGGGTTGAGCACGGCGCCGCCGCCGGTGGCCAGCACCAGGCCCTGCTGGGCCGAGAGGTCGCGGATCACGTCGGCTTCGCGCCGGCGAAAGCAGGCTTCGCCCTCGATTTCGAAGATCCACGGGATGGTGGCGCCGGTACGCGCTTCGATCTCATGGTCGGCGTCGACGAATCGGCGGTTGAGCTTGCGAGCAAGCAATCGACCAATCGTGGTCTTCCCTGCCCCCATCAGGCCAACAAGGAAGATATTGTTGTTCTTGGGATGTGGCACAACCAGACCCGCTGAAATGAAAAGACGGCCAGTATAGACTGGCCGTCCCGGATTGCGGTCAAAAAGCGCACGTCCCGCGAGGTGGGAACGATGCGCCTGCGCGGTCGATCAGTTCGATTTGAAGGTGTAGGCCGTCACGTTGCCGCGCGGCGTGGTAACGCGCAGGATGAAGCTGCCGGTTGCGCATTCCGTATCCGGGCGCACCGTGGCCTGGTGGATGGTGCCGCCGGTCTCGTTGGTCGATGCGACGGTACCAGGCACAAACGAGCTGGTGGACAGCTTGGTCGCATCGGTCGAGCTCACGGTGGTGCCAAATGGCATCGGGTTGCGGTTGACGTCATACAGGCGGAAGCGCAGTTGCTGCGCGCTGCAGCCGGCGCCGGCCACGCCATTGATCACCAGCGGGTCGCCGTCGCTCGCGAGCCAGTCGCGGCAGGTGCCGTCGGCGCTGCACATCTGGCGCACCAGCGTCGCCACCGAACCGCTGAAGGTGATCTCGCGCGAGGCGCGGATGTAGTTCAGGCCCCACTTGCCGTCCGGCGTGCTGCTGTAGCTGGTCCGGTTGTACGGGAATGGCAGGTCGCCCTTGGCCGCTTCGTAGGTACCGTTCATGTCGGTATCGAGGAACGCGTCGCCCATATCGCCTGCCTGGCCGCTGCTGGCGGTCGGGAATGGCTCGCCGCCGCTCGGGCAGGTATCGACCAGGGGACGATAGGCCGTGGTGCCAGTGTAGCCGCTGCAGCTGTACTGGCCATCGCCGTTGCTGTCGACGAAGTTCTCGACGCCCTGGAGATAGGCCAGCACGGTGACGCGGCCATTGAGCGGCCTGAAGTTCTGGCTGCGCAGCGACACGGTGCAGCCGCCATTGCTGGTCAGGCAGGCGCCTTGCGCCGAGCTGCCCACGGCGCCGCCCTCGGTCACGAAGTTGACTGTGGAGCCATCCGAGACCGGGTTGCCGTACTGGTCGGCCAGCAGCACGGTGATGTCGGTGGTCTCGTTATCGTATTGCAGGCCTTCGATATTGTATTTCTCGGCGCTCATCGACATCGCCTTCTGGATCGGCAGCCCGGTAGAGATGGTCAGCGCGTCCGACAGACCGCTGATCTTCACGCCATTGCGGCTTGCCTCAGCCGTCACGCGCACCGGTGTCGGGATCGTGCCAGACGAGACCATCGTCATGACATTGCCCGAAGCGTCGGTGGTGGCGCGGCGCGGCGAGACCGTGAGGCCGCCGGTATAGGTGGTGGCGGCGAAATCGACATCGACCCCGGCCAGGCCGTTATCGTTCTGGTCGACCACGCGGAAGGTCAGCTGGGCCGCTTCCGAACGGCCCTGGCCACCCGAGCCCCTGAGCACGATCGAGGTGCCCGACACGCTGCTGCCCGAGAACAGGATGCTGCCGATATTGGCCGGCGAGACCGCGACCTGGATGCTTTGCGACGAATTGCCGATCGTGACCGTGATCGTGTCGTTCACGCGCAGGCAGCCCTTGTTCGTGTAGGTGGCGGTCTGGACGCCATTAGCGAAGGCGCCGGCCACGAGGGTGGCGGTGCCGTCACCGGAACACAGCGAGGTCATGTTCAAGCCTTCGACCGTGCTGGCCGGCTGGCCGCCGCTGGTGACCGGAATGTTCAGCGAGAGCGTGCTGAAGGCTGGCAGGCTGCCGGTCGGCGCTTGCGCGAACGACAGGCTGCCGACGGTCAGTGGCGCCGCGCCCACCGACAGATTGTAGCTGGCGGTGGCGGTCGTGCCGGCCACCACCGAGCTGGCGGTGATCGCCACCGCGCCTGCCGATGTCGTGCTGGCCGGCTTGACACTGACCGTCGCCACGCCATTCGCGTCCGTCAGGGCCGAACCGGTTGCCGGCGTGAAGACCACCAGGTCGCTCGTGGTGAACTGGACGATCGCGCCCGTGACCGGCTTGCCGGCGCTGTCGAGCACCGTGGCCTTGACCGAGGCGCTCTGGCCACCCGACAGCGACGTGATGTTGGCGCCGCCGCCATCGGTCAGGGCCAGCGTGACTTTTGGCGCCAGCGTAGTGCCGCCGGTGCCGCCGGTGCCGCCGGTGCCGCCGGTGCCGGTACCGCTGCCGGTGCCGCTGCCGGGCGTGCCCGGCGAGCCGCCACCACCGCCGCAGGCGGCAAGCGAGGCTGCCACCAGGGCGATTGCGGTCAAGCGGCCAAGGCTGGACCGGCTTGGAAGTGATGAAATGTGGTGCATGACGTGAGGTTCCCTGTTGTTCTATTTAAGTGATCGCGAACTGCACGCCGCTCAGCGTGCGCCCGCCACGTTGTCGTTCACGATCTTCGGGGTGATGAAGACCAGTAGTTCGGTCTTGCTGCTTTCGCGTGCGGTGGTCTTGAACAGATAGCCCAGCAGCGGCACATCGCCCAGGAACGGCACCTTGTTTTCATTGGTGCGCTCGGTCTGCTGGTAAATCCCGCCCAGCACGACGGTGCCGCCGTTTTCGACCATCACCTTGGTCTTGACGTGCTGCGTGTTGATGGCAAAGCCCGCGCGGGTGTCTTCACCCTTCGAGTCCTTGCTCACGTCCACTTCGAGCACCACGTTGCCGTCCGGCGTGATCTGCGGCGTGACTTCCAGGCGCAGGTTGGCCTTCTTGAATTCGATCGACGTGGCGCCGCTGCTGGTGGCATTTTCGTACGGCAGCTCGACGCCCTGCTCGATCAGCGCGACCTGCTTGTCTTCGGTGACCACGCGCGGACTCGAGATGATCTTGCCCTTGCCGTCCGCTTCCAGCGCCGACAGTTCCAGGTTCAGGAAGCGGTTGGCCGCCGACGAGAACAGCGAGAACGCCAGCGACGACGCGGGCACACCGCCGATGCCGGCCGCCGGCAGGTTGACCATCGTGGTGTTGTTGAAGCTGTCGGCGCTGTTGGCCACCTGGCCCGTGGTCTGGCCCACGCCGACCAGGTTGCCGCCGATGGCGATGCGTTCGTTGCCGCTGACCTGCCAGCCCGAGTCGCCGCCGCGCATGGTGCGCATGTCGGCAAAGCCCAGCTTGGCGCCGAGGTTGCGCGAGAAGCCGTCATTGGCTTCCACCAGGCGTGCTTCGATCAGCACCTGCTTCGAGGCGACGTCGGTCTTCTGGATCAGCTTGCGGATATCTTCGATCTTGGACGCGATATCGGTCACGAACAGCTGGTTCGTGCGCGGATCGATGATCGCGCTGCCGCGCTTGGACAGCACGCGGTTGCGACCGGCGTCGGCGCTGGCGCCGGCGCCGCCCTGGTCCAGGCCGAACACGTTGCGGAACGATTCGGCTTTCTGGTAATTGAGCTGGAAGATCTCGGAGCGCAGCGGCTCCAGTTCGGCGATCTGGGCGCGCTGCTCGAGTTCGAGCTTCTCTTTGGTGAGCAGCTCTTCTTTCGGCGCGATCCACAGCACGGTGCCGTTCTTGCGCATGTCCAGGCCCTTGGCGGTCAGGATCACGTCCAGCGCCTGGTCCCATGGCACGTCCTTCAGGCGCAGCGTCAGGTAGCCCGCCACCGAATCGCTGGCGATGATGTTCAGGCCCGAGATGTCAGCCACGGCCTGCAGCGCGGCGCGCACTTCGACGTTCTGGAAATCGAACGACAGTTTTTCGCCGCGGTAGCCCTGCGGGTTGTTGCTCGAGCCGGGGCTGTTGCGGTTCGGGTCTTCGACGACCGGACGCACTTCGACCACCAGTTGCGAGTCGCTCTGGAACACCGACTGTTCCCAGGCGCCCTGGGCGTCGATCGTCATGCGCACGTTGTCGCCCTGGGTGGCGGTGGCCACGCGGGTGACCGGCGTGCCGAAATCGGTCACGTCCAGGCGGCGGCGCAGCGATTCCGGCAGGCGCGCGCCGATGAAGTCGACCGTCACACCGGTGCCGGTCTGGCGCACGTCGACGGCGACCTGGTTGTTCGGCAGGTCGACCACGACGCGGCCAGCGCCGTTGGCGCCGCGCTTGAAGTCGAGGTCGCGCAGTTGCGGACGCGCAGCCAGGGACGAAGCGACCGGCGTCGCCGGCGCCGCCACGGGCAGGCCGCTGGCATTGACCGCACGCGCCACGCCACCCGTGCCTTCGACGGTCACGATGATCGACTTGCCGTCGATCGCGGTGGCGTAGTTCAGCGCGCGGCCCAGGTTGACGACCATGCGGGTGCGTTCGCCGGCCTGCACCAGGTTCAGGCTGCGCACGTCGCCGAGGTTCAGCTCTTGCATGTTCTTGCCGGTGGCGTTCGCCGTGGCGCCGAAGTCGAGCGCAATGCGCGCCGGATTGGTGATCGCAAAACCGATCGGGGCCCGGCTTGGCGCGTCGCGCATGGTCACGTTGATGATCACGTTGCTGCCTTGCTGATTGGCCGTGATCGATTCGATCGCATTGCCCTGGGCCAGGACGGCGCCGGCGCACGTCAAGAGCACGAGTGCGGTTGCAGCGCGCGCCAGCCAGGCTGGCATGGCGAAGCGAATCTGAACATTGGGGGTCATTTACTGCTCTCCTGGTTGTGCTGCAGCTCGATGTTGGCTATCCGTTCCACCCAGTCGCCGGTGGCGTCCTGCACCGATTCCCTGATCTCGATCGCCTCATCACTCACACGTGTGACACGACCATAATTTTGTCCCAGCCGCTGCCCGGGCCGGACCCGGTACAGCGTGCGCTCGACCTGCACCATCGCGTAACCGACGCCGGCTTTTTTCATCGTGCCGACCATCCGCATCGTATCGAGCGGGAAGTACTCGAGCGGCTCCTTCGGGCGGTTCAGGTCGGGCTGATTGGCATTCGGGCTGGTTTGCGCCATGCGCGCCAGTTCGCCCAGCAGCTTGCTCTGGTCGAACGGATCGAGCGCTTCGCCCGGCACGTAGGCATGCGGCTGGAACGTTTTCGGTTCCGGCAGCGGCTTGACCTTGACGACCGTGCGGCCTTCGACTTCTTTCATCCAGGCGCGGGTTTCGCCGACGCCGCCGTCGCCGCAACCGGCCAGCATGGCTGCCGCGAGCAGCAAAATAGAGTGGGCTCGTTTCATCACTTGGTTTTACCTTTGCCCTTGCCTTTGCCTTTGCCCTTGGCGGCTTTTTTCTCGGCCGCGCGCGCGGCGCGCTGGGCGACCAGTTCTTCCTGGTCGAGATAGCGGAAGGTCTTGGCGATCGCTTCCATTGCGAGGCCGCCTTCCTTGACGCTCACCAGCGACAGGTTGTTGAGCGTGACGATGCGCGGCAGGTTCGCCATGTCGGCGGCAAACGCGCCCATGTCGTGGTAGCGCCCGCTCACCTTGATGCTGATCGGCAGTTCCGCGTAGTAATCGCGCACCACTTCCTGGCCCGGCTTGAACAGCTCGAACTGCAGGCCACGGCCCACGCCGGCCTGGTTGATGTCCGACAGCAGCGCCGCCATTTCAGATTTGCTTGGCAGCTGCTTCTCCAGGCGCACCACGTACTGGTCGACCTGCGCCTTTTGCGCCTTGAGCGCTTCCAGGTTGATCGCCTGCGCCATCTTGGTTTCGTATTCGCTGCGCAGCCGCACTTCTTCCTGCGCGAGCGTTTCCTGCTCGGCGAACTGGTCGCTCCAGTAAAAGTAGTAACCCAGGCCGACCACCAGCGCCACCATGCCGGCTGCGCACAACAGGCGCGGCGCCAGCGGCCACTGGCCGGGCTGGCGACCCTGCAGGTCCTCGAACTGCGCTGCGAGCTGGGAGAAAAGCTCCTTGATATCGATTTTCATGATTTCTCCGGCGCGCCAGGTTTGGCCGCCATGCCCTCTTCAGGCACGTCGCTGTTGCGGGCGCGCTTGATCGACACGGCCAGCGTGAATTCGACCACCTTGCGGGCGCTCTTGCTCTGGGTCACGGTAGCTGCGCGCACTTCGGTCAGGTCGGGCTTTTGCAGCCACGCCGATTGGCTCGACAGGTTGCGCAGCAGCTCGGCGACCCGCTCCTGCGACTGGGCGGTGCCGGTCAGGATCACGCGCTGGCCGTCCTGCTTGACGGTCTTGAGGTGCACGCCGTCGGGCGTCTGGCGCACCAGTTCGTCGAGCAGGTAGACGGGCTGGTTGCGATCGCCCTGCAAGTCTTCGACCGCCTGCTGGCGTGCCTGCAGCGCGGCGATTTCTTCCTTCAGGTTCGTAATCTCGCCGATCTTTTTATCGAGATCGGCGCTGGCCTGCTTGAGCACCTCATTGCGCTGGTTCTGGACCGAAATCTGGCTGGCGTTGTAGCCGCCCACCAGCAGCACTATAGCGGCGCCGACCAGGCCGCCGAACGCCATGAGCGCCACGAACGCCGATTGCTTCTGCTTGCGTTTTGCCTCGCGGTGAGGCAACAGGTTAATGCGAATCATCAGCCAAACCTCCGCAACGCCAGGCCGCAGGCAACCAGATAGGCGGGCGCCTCCTGGCGCAGCTGGTGTTCGCGCACACCGGGGCCGAACGCCATATTGTCGAACGGCGAAGCCAGGCCGGTGGGGATCCGGGTGCGACCGGCCACGATGTCCGTGATGCCCGGCAGCAGCGCGCAGCCGCCGGCCAGGTAGATCTGGTCGATCCGCGTGTAAGGTGTCGAGGTATAGAAGAACTGGATCGCGCGCGTGACTTCCAGCGCCGCGTTTTCCAGGAATGGCGCAAGCAGGTCGGCGCGGTAGTTTTCCGGCAGCTCGCCCGCCTTCTTGCGCGTTTCGGCTTCTTCAAACGCCATGCCGTAGGCGCGCACGATGTCTTGCGTGAGCGAGTTGCCGCCAAACGGCTGCTCGCGCTCGTAGACCGCTTCGCCATTGAGCAGCACCGACACGTGGGTGGCCTGGGCGCCGATCTGGAACAGCGCCACGATCTGGTCGCGCTGCAAGCTGGCGGCGTTTTCCAGCGCGCTGCGCGCGGCGTACGATTCGATATCCATCACGGTCGCGAGCAGGCCGGCGCCTTCGGCGATGGCGACGCGGTCTTCGACTTTTTCACGGCGCGCGGCGGCCAGCATCACTTCCATGTCATCCATAGAATTGAGCCCGGGGCCGATCACGTCGAAGTCGAGGCTGACCTCATCGAGTGCGAACGGAATATACTGGCTGGCCTCGGATTCGACCTGCACTTCAAGCTGGTCTTCCGACAACCCGGCCGGCAGGATGATTTTCTTGGTGATCACGGCGGCCGGCGGCATGCCCAGCGCCACATGCCTGGCGCGCGTGCCGCTTTTTTTCCAGACCCGGCGCACGGCGTCGGCGACCTGATCCATATTTTCAATATTGCCGTCGACCACAGCGCCGCGGGGCAGCGATTCGGTGGCGTAGCGCTCGAGACGCACGAGCCCCTTGCCAGCGTCGGCCAGCTCGACCAGGCGAACGCCGGACGTGCTGATGTCAAGCCCGATCATTGGCGGACTCGACTTTCCAAACAAGGAACCCAGATTGATCACCAAAACACTCCTTGACTGCCAGCTACGGCAGGATATTGCTGTGTGGACACCCTTGCAAGGGTCGTTGTCGTTAACTAAATACCTGTTAATTTCTTATAAAAATCCGGTACTTACGTGAAAGCATCGTCTCGGATCGTAGCAATAAAGGATGATTTGAGACAAGATATTTCTGCTCGGGAACATCAGAATGCGGGGCGTGCGCACCACACTTTGTGAATTCATTGCCAGCAAAATATTGCCCTACAGCTCGATTAAGCCTCGGCCAGTATCGGGTACCAAACTGCTGCCTTATAATGAGGCGGATCAACAAAGCGAAAGTCAGCATGAAAGAGAAACAGGCAGCACCTTCTTCCTCCTCGAAGTTCAGCCCCAAGCGCCTGATCCTCATTGCATTCGCCAGCCTGTTCGGCCTCGGTGCGATCGGCGTTCTCGTGCTCGTGTTCGCCCTGGCAATGGCGTACCCGAACCTGCCGGCGCTGGACACGATTACCGATTACCGGCCCAAGATGCCACTGCGGATCTTCACGGCAGATAACGTCCTGATCGGCGAATTCGGTGAAGAGCGCCGCACGCTGGTCCACTTCAAGGACATTCCCGATGTCATGAAAAAGGCTGTGCTGTCGATCGAGGACGACCGCTTCTATGAGCACAGCGGCATCGATTACCTCGGCATCATGCGCGCGGCTTTCCGCAACGCCACCGGCGGCGCGCGCCAGGGCGCCTCGACCATCACCCAGCAGGTGGCGCGCAACTTCTTCCTGTCATCGGAGCAGACCTTCAAGCGCAAGGCGTATGAAGCGATGCTGGCCTGGAAGATCGAAAAGAACCTGAGTAAAGACCAGATTCTCGAGCTGTACATGAACCAGATTTATCTGGGCCAGCGCGCGTTCGGCTTCCAGTCGGCAGCCCAGATTTATTTTGGCAAGGACCTGCGCGACATCAGCGTGGCGGAAGCGGCCATGCTGGCCGGCCTGCCGAAGGCGCCGTCGGCCTATAACCCCGTGGTCAATCCGACCCGCGCCAAGACGCGCCAGCAGTACATCCTGGTGCGCATGCATCAGCTGGGCTACATCAGCGACGCCCAGTTCGCGCAGGCCAAGGAAGAGCGCCTGAAGATCAAGACCGACAGCGCCGCCTTTGGCGTGCACGCCGAGTACGTGGCCGAAATGGCGCGCCAGCTGGTCTACGAGCAGTTCAAGGAAGACACCTACACGCGCGGCCTGAACGTGTTCACCACGATCACGAAGGCCGACCAGGATGCCGCCTACCTGGCGCTGCGCCGCGGCGTGATGGACTACGAACGCCGGCGCGCCTATCGCGGCCCGGAATCGTTCATCGACCTGCCGTCCGCCAAGGCAGCGGCCGACGAAGCGATCGAGGCCGAGCTGGCCGAGCATCCCGACAGCGACAACATCATCGCCGCCATCGTGCTGCAGGCTTCCAGCACGCAGGTGCAGGCGACCATCGCGTCGGGCGAGACGATCACCCTGTCCGGTCCGGGCCTGGCGTTCGCCAAGGCCTGGCTGTCGGACAAGGCCGCGCCGAACCGGCGCGTGCGCCGCGGCGCCGTCATTCGCGTGATGCAGGACGATGACTCGAAGTGGCTGATCACGCAGATGCCCGAAGTGGAATCGGCCTTTGTCTCGGCAAATACCGAAGACGGCTCGATCCGCGCGCTGGTGGGCGGCTTCGACTTCAACCGCAACAAGTTCAACCACGTCACGCAGGCCTGGCGCCAGCCCGGTTCGTCGTTCAAGCCGTTCATCTATTCGGCTTCGCTCGAGCGCGGGCTGTCGCCGGCCACCATCATCAACGATGCCCCGATCAGTTTCGATGCCGGCCAGACCGGCGGCCAGGCGTGGGAACCGAAGAACTACGACAGCAAATACGATGGCCCGATGACCATGCGGCGCGGCCTGATGCAGTCGAAGAACATGATCTCGATCCGCATCCTGAACAAGATCGGCGCGCGCTACGGCCAGGAATACGCGGCCCGCTTCGGCTTTGAACCGGAACGCAATCCGGCCTACCTGACGCTGGCCCTGGGCGCCGGCGCCACCAACCCGCTGCAGATGGCCGGCGCCTATGCGGTGTTCGCCAACGGCGGCTACCGCGTCAGCCCGTACCTGATCTCGAAGGTCACCGACAGCGACGGCAAGGTGCTGTCCGAAGCGCGTCCCGCGCGCGCCGGCGACGAAGCCAATCGCGTGATCGACGCGCGCAACGCCTTCCTGATGGACAGCATGCTCAAGGACGTGGTCCGCCACGGCACCGCGAACAAGGCGATGGCCCTGAAGCGCACCGACCTGGCCGGCAAGACCGGCACCACCAACGACTCGATCGACGCCTGGTTCGCCGGCTATCAACCGAAGCTGGTGGGCATCGCATGGATGGGGTACGACAAGCCGCGCAACCTGGGCGCGCGCGAGACCGGCGGCGGCCTGGCCCTGCCGATCTGGATCGGCTACATGCAAAAGGCGCTGAAAGACCAGCCGATGGTCGAACGCGAAGTGCCGGCAGGCCTGGTGCAGTACGGGTCCGAGTACTACTACGCCGAAACGCCGCCGGGCAGCGGCGTCGAGGCGCTCGACGTCGGCCAGCCGCCGCCGGCGCAGCAACAGCAGGAACGCGACGCGGTGAGGAACGAGTTGTTCTGATCGAAGTCGTTTGCCTCAAAACCGTCGTTCCCGCGGAGGCGGGAACCCAAGTTACTCGCTACGCCACTACGTTTGACGTAAGTGGCGGATCAAGCAAACTTAGGTTCCCGCCTTCGCGGGAACGACGTTTTTGGGCTAACGGTTTTAGTCAGGCCGCGATCATGCGGCTGCTGCTTACAGTGAAACTGCCGCCCCACTCTGCTCGCTCGCACACTGCGACACGGCCGCGAAGAACTCGCTGTCATCGCGCGTGTTGCGCCACTCGTCGCCCACGCGCTTGTAGTGGTAGCCACCAGAGCGCGCCGCCAGCCACATCTCTTGCAGCGGGGCCTGGCTGTTGATGATGATCTTGGTGCCGTTGTCGATGAATTCGATTTCGAGCACGTTGCCGCTGCGCTTGCACTCGACATCGACGACGTCTTCGTCGTTCAGGCGGTCAAATGCGGTCTCGAGCCGTTTCAGGGTCAGGTCGGCCAGGTCCAAAAATTCGGTTTCGGTCATGCTACACTCCAAATCTGCTAATCAAACCCTGATTCTAATCGTGAAGTCCTCCCTCGCGCTTCCTTTCGGCGCCGTATTGCTCGCGTCCACCCTTGCCGGCTGCGGCCAGACCGGCCCGCTGTACATGCCGAACCCTCCCGCCAGGCCCGCGCCGGTCGTCGTCGACCAGCCAGCCCAGCCCGTCCCTTCGAACAATGCGTCCACCCCGGCGCCGTACCGCTAAACCGCCCGCTTACACCCTATGTCCCATTTCTTGTACCAGGACGGCGTGCTGCACGCCGAAGGCGCTTCCCTGTCCGCCATCGCCGACCAGTTCGGCACGCCGACCTACGTCTATTCAAAAGCCACGCTGCTCCAGAATTTCAACGCCTACCAGGACGCCTGCGCCGGCCGCGACGCGCTAGTCTGCTACGCGATGAAGGCCAACTCCAACCTGGCCGTGCTCGACCTGCTGGCGCGCCAGGGCGCGGGCTTCGACATCGTCTCGGGCGGCGAACTGCTGCGCGTGATCGCCGCCGGCGGCGACCCGGGCAAGACCATCTTCTCGGGCGTGGGCAAGACCGAAGCCGAGATGACGCTGGCGCTGGAAAAAGGCATCCTGTGCTTCAACGTTGAATCGATCCCGGAACTGCACCGCCTGAACGACGTGGCCGGCAAACTGGGCATGCGCGCACCGGTGTCGCTGCGCGTGAACCCGAACGTGGACGCCAAGACCCACCCGTACATCGCCACCGGCCTGAAGGCCAACAAGTTTGGGGTCGCCTTCGACGAAGCGCTCGACACCTACCGCGCCGCCGCCGCACTGCCACACCTGGACGTGGTCGGCATCGACTGCCATATCGGTTCGCAATTGCTGGACGACGCGCCGCTGCTCGAAGCGCTCGACAAGCTGATCGACCTGATCGACGCGCTGCACGCCGAAGGCATCCACCTGCACCACCTGGACATCGGTGGCGGCATCGGCGTCGACTACGGCGTGGCGGGCGACGCGCCGCCGGTGCCGGTGGGCGACTACCTGGCCCGCCTGTTCGAGCGCATCGACGCTTGGCGCGCGGCCAACTACGATGGCCAGCCGCTCAAGGTGATTTTCGAACCGGGCCGCTCGATCGTGGCGCAGGCCGGCGTGCTGCTCACCCGCGTGGAATACCTCAAGCCCGGTGCCGAGAAGAACTTCTGCATCGTCGACGCGGCGATGAACGACTTGATGCGCCCGACGCTGTACGGGGCCTGGATGGGCGTGCAGGCGGTCAGCCCGCGCGACAGTGCGGCGCTGATGTGGGACGTCGTGGGCCCGATCTGCGAATCGGGCGACTGGCTGGCGCGCGAGCGTGAACTGGCGCTGGCGCCGGGCGACCTGCTGGCGGTGATGACGGCCGGCGCGTATGGCATGACGATGGCGTCGAACTACAACACGCGCGGCCGCGCGGCGGAAGTCATCGTCGATGGCGACGATATCCACCTGGTGCGGCGCCGCGAAACGCCAAGCGAGACGTTCGCACTCGAAACGTTGATCAAGTAGGGTTGGCGGGTCTCCCGCCGACGCGTTCAACAGACATGAAGTTGTCATGCACGCGTCGGTTGAACGCGTCGGCGGCGAAGCCGCCAACCCTACGATCAAGCGCGTACGGGTTGCGGCTTGCGCCTGAAGTGCCAGAACACCCGCAGCGCCAGCAGCCCCGCGACGATCGATCCGAACACGATTGGCTCGGCAAAATCGTTCTTGCCCTCTTTCATCCACCAGAAATGCAGGATCGCCAGCGGCGCGATCACGTAGATCAGGCGGTGCAGCCACTGCCAGCGCTTGCCGCCCAGGCGCTTGATCATCGCATTGGTCGATGTCGCCGCCAGCGGAATGAGCAGCACGAAGGCGATGAAGCCGACCAGGATGAACGGGCGCTTGACGACGTCCGCCAGCATTGCCGGCACGTCGAAGAAATGGTCGAACCACAGGAACGCGGTGAAGTGCACGAGCGCATAGAAAAACGTGAAAAGGCCCACCATGCGCCGCAACTTGACCAGCCAGTTCCATTTGGTCAGGCGCCGCAGTGGCGTCATGGCGAGCGTGATGCACAGGAAGTACAGCGCCCACTCGCCGCTACCACTGGTGATCGCGGCCAGCGGATCACTGAAACTGCCGCTGGCCGTGCCCCACACGAGACGCGCGAAGGGCACCAGCGCCAACACAAAAACGACCGCCTTGACCCACCCCACCTGCTTGCTGTTCAACCCCGCCATCAGAAATAACGCTTCAGATCCAGGCCGGAATACAGCGACGACACCTGGTCGTAGCCATTGAACATCAGGGTCTTGCGTTTCGGCGCGAACAGGCCCGATTCACCGATGCGCCGCTCGCTCGCCTGCGACCAGCGCGGGTGGTCGACGTTCGGGTTCACGTTCGAGAAGAAACCGTATTCGCGCGGCGCCATATCGTTCCAGGCGGTGCGCGGCTGGCGCGACACCAGGCGGATGCGCACCAGCGACTTGGCCGACTTGAAGCCGTATTTCCACGGCACGACCAGGCGCACCGGCGCGCCGTTCTGGTTCGGCAGCACCTGGCCGTACATACCCATCGTGAGCATCGTCAGCGGGTGCATGGCTTCGTCAATGCGCAAGCCCTCGACATACGGCCAGTCGAGCACGCCGCTGCGAAGCCCGGGCATCTGCTTGCTGTCGTTCAGCGTGGTGAATTCGACGAACTTGGCGTTGCCGGTGGGTTCCACCAGCTTGAGCACGTTCGACAGCGAATAGCCGACCCACGGAATCACCATCGACCAGCCTTCGACGCAGCGCAGGCGGTACACGCGTTCCTCGAGCGGCGCCAGCTTGAGCAGGCTGTCGATGTCGAGCGTGACGGGTTTCTTGACCTCGCCCTCGATACGCACGGTCCACGGACGGGTGCGCAGCGTATGCGCGTTCTCGGCCGGATCGCCCTTGTCGAGGCCGAATTCGTAGAAATTGTTGTAGCCGGCAGCGTCCTTGAACGGCGTCTGCTTTTCGTCGGTCGACAGTGCCACGTTGGCGCGCGACACGAGCTTCTGGCCGGGCATCTGGGCCAGGGCTTCGCGGTTCGCCATTTCCCACACGCCGCTGCCGACAGCGGCCGTGGCGGCCATGCGGGTGATGAATTCACGCCGCCCGGTATAGATTTCTTGCGGCGTGATCTCGGATGCGTACGGAAGATCGAGTCCGTTGGGATTGCGTTTGAAGAGCATGGCTGGCCTCGCGAGCTTGGGAACCTTCACAGTACACCAAGTTCCCTTAAGCTTTCGTTAGACCGCCAACACTACCGCGCCACCTGCTCTAGAGTTCGCCGTACGAGTGCAGGCCCGACAGGAACATGTTCACGCCGAGGAACGCGAACGTCGTCACCAGCAAGCCCACCACCGCCCACCAGGCCGCGACGCGGCCACGCAAGCCCGTCATCAGGCGCATGTGCAGCCAGGCTGCGTAGTTCAGCCACACGATCAGTGCCCACGTTTCTTTTGGATCCCACGACCAGTAGCCGCCCCACGCCTCGGCCGCCCACAGCGCGCCCAGGATGGTGGCGACGGTGAAGAACGCGAAGCCGACCGAGATCGATTTGTACATCACGTCGTCGAGCACCTCGAGCGATGGCAGGCGGTCGACCAGCAGGCCGTGCGACTTGAGCAGGTAAGCCGACGCGACCATCGCGGCCAGCGCGAAGGTGCCATAGCCGATGAAGTTGGCCGGCACGTGGATTTTCATCCACCAGCTCTGCAGCGCCGGCACGAGCGGCTGGATCTGGGCGGCGTCGCGCGAGACCGTGTACCACAGCAGGAAGGCGACGGCGGCGCCGATGATCAGCATCACGAACGGGCCCAGCTGGCGCGTAGCGTAGTGCTCTTCGTAATACAGGTGGAACAGCGCGGTGATGATGGCGAACAGGATGAACACTTCGTACAGGTTCGACACCGGGATGTGCCCGACATCGGGCCCGATCAGGTACGACTCGTACCAGCGCACCATCATGCCGACCGCGCCGATCACGACGGCGGCCCAGCACAGCGAGGCGCCCACGCCGCCGCCGAACTTGCCGCGGCTCAAGAGGCCAATCCAGTAGAACACGGTCGAGAACACGAACAGCGCGCTCATCCACAGGATGGCCGACTGGCTCGACAACATGTATTTGAGGAAGAATTTTTGCTCGGCGGCGGCCAGATTGCCGTCGTACAGCGCAATCGCGCCGAGCGACAGCACGGCGACCAGCGGCAGCAGCCAGCGCATCGGTTTCCAGTACCAGCCCAGCACGGCGAACACGGGCGCCGTGCACACGAGGATCACCTCTTCATAGATGTCCATGAAGTGACCGTAGCGGTTCAGCGCGAACAACGCGGCGGCGCACAGGGCGATGCCGTACAGCCAGTCGAGCGGCCCCAGGCGGCGGAAATAGCCTGGCGCCTCCTGGTATTGTTCGGTCGAGCGCGCGGCGGCGCCAGTCTTCGGTTGTGACAGTTCCATTGTTTTCTCCTGGCCCGACCAGCTTACGCCGGTTGTGGCAGCTTTGCTGACAAGTCGTCGTACTCGCGCTCGAAATCGAGCGTCTTGCGCTGGGTGCTCATGGCCATCAGGGCCTCGGCCCCAAGCTCACCGTCGCGCACCCAGATCCAGACACGCCGCTCGCGAATATAAAACATCGCGAACACGCCCAGTACCAGCAGGACGCAGCCGAAGTAGACCACGTTCTTGCCCGGCGAGCGTGTCAATTGCAGCACCGAGGCCTTCACTTCCGTGAAGTCGTCGAGCTGCAGGTAGACCGGCGCGCCGTACAGATAACTGTCCGACAGCGCATTGGTTGCCAGTTGCAGGAAGCGGCCATTGGCGTCGGTCGGCGCGGCGGCGGCGTCACCGTTTTTCTCGCGCGCCACTTGCCACAGCTCCCACAGCGCGCCGTTGAGCATTTTCATGAAGATGCCGGCCGCTTTCTCTTGCTCGGCCTGCGGAATCTTTTCCAGGAACTGGGCCACGCCGACAAAACCGCCGCGACCGTCGCCGCCGGCGAAGATGCCCAGCGTGCGCGCGGCCGACTCTTGCAACTGGGCAGCCAGCTCGCTCCCCTGGTTGCCGCCCAGCGCCCGTTGCGCATAGCGGCGCGCGGCCACGGCGCGCGCCTCGGGATCGACCAGCGCCGCGCGCAGGCGCATCCAGTCGCCCACGCCGAAGCGCTCGTCGACCGGTATGCGCAGGAAACTGAACGTTTCCGACGGGTTCGCGCGCACGCCGGCCAGGTAGACCTGCGAACCGTCAAGCGTCATCGGCTGCATGTAGTTCATGAATTCACGCGCCTGGCCGCTGGCGTCGCGCAGCTTGTATTGCACGCTCGGGCCGACGTTTTTCAGGTCTTTCGTCGCGTCGGGATTGACGGCGGCGCCCGAGGCCTTGCCCAGCGTGGCGGCGAACTGCTCGTTGAACGACGTGCCCTTGGTCACGGCGCGCACGTCGTTGCCCTGGCCGGTATTTTCGACATTGAATGGCCGGAAACCCGACCACTCGACGGCATAGGTGGCGCCGCCGATCTTCAGTTCGGTGGCGCCATTGACTTCGCCTTCGATCGGGAAGCTGGCGCTGCCGGTACCGCTCATCGGGAAACCCGTCAGCCGCAACTTGCTGCCGCCATCGTCAAAGCTCGACTGATATACGGCGATGCCCTTGTAGATCAGCGGGTGATTGACCTTGATGGTCGATTCGAACGTGTGCCCGGTTTCCAGGTCGCGCACGACGACGTCGCTGGCGAACAGTTTCGGCATGCCGGTCGAATAGAACTCGATATGGAATTTCTTGAGCTGCAGCGAGAATGGCAGTTCCTGCACCAGCACGCCCGATGGCTGGTTCAGGATCGCGGTGCGGCTGGCCTGCCCTTCGGCAATCGCCGTATTGCCACGGAAGGTCGGGTTGCCCGTGCCCAGGCGGTGCTGGGCCGGAATGTCGGCAATCACGCCGCTGCCGGTGAAAGGCGTCTTGTTGAAGAGCCATTGCTGGATGCGCACCGGCAGGTCGGAGTCGAGCGTGCCGCCCACCAGGATGACGATGATCGACGAGTGCGCGAAGATGTAGCCGAACTTGTTGCCGGCGCCCTTCTTGGCCGTAACCAGGGTGCCGCCATCTTTCTCGACGATCTTGGTGGCATAGCCGGCGTGGCGCAGGCGCAGCGCGCTCTGCTCGGCCAGCGCGCTTTTCGATAGCGGGGCCTGCCATTCGAGCTTGTGATGAAAGTTGCGCAGCGAATCGAAGCGCACGTTTTCGCGCCAGCTACGCATGTCGCGCATCATTTTCGGCGCATTGCGAATCAGGCACAGGCCGGTGGACATGACCAGCACCACCAGGATCACAAGGAACCACCAGCTCGAGTACACGCTGTACAGGCCGAACTTGTTGAAAATCTCGAACCAGAACGGACCGAACTGGTTGACGTAATTGCTCATCGGCTCGGCCTGCTTGAGCACGGTGCCGATGATCGACGAGATGGAGATGATGGTGAGCAGGCTGATCGCAAAACGCATCGATGAGATCAGCTCGACTGCCTCGCCCAAGCCACGGCGGCGGGTATTCAGTTCAATTCCGGTGGTGCTCATGCTTTACAAATTCTTCCTGCGGCAGCTGCCGCTTGCAAAAAGGGCGTCAGCGCAATGCTGCCGCCCTTCCTGCGTTTGATTCGTGCTCAGGCAAGATCCGGTTGGATCTCTTAGCGCAAGCCGGCGATATAGTCGGCCACCGCGCGCATTTCAGCCGTCGACATGCGCTGCGAGAGCGTCGTCATTTGCTGGCTGTTGGCGCGGGCGCCGCTCTTGAATGCTTCAAGCTGGGCGGTAGTGTAATCCTGATGCTGCCCTGCTAGGCGGGGATATTGCGCGGGGATACCGCTGGCATTGGCGCCATGGCAGCTGGCACAGGCCGCCACGCCACGCTCGGCGATACCGCCGCGATAGATCTTGCGGCCCAGTTCGACCGTGTCCTTGTTCTTGGCCGCGCCCGGTTTGTGCGCCTGCGCCGCCAGCCAGGCCGCGATGTCTTTCTTCTCGGCGGCAGTGAGCATCCTGGCGTAGGTCGTCATGATCGGCTGCTGGCGGTTCGGGGTGGTGAAATCGACCAGTTGCTTGTGGGTGTAGCTGGCGAACTGGCCGGACAGCTTGGGGTTGGCGACAATCGACGAATTGCCCGCCGCGCCGTGGCACGACGCGCACGACGGCAGGCCGCGTGCGGCGTCGCCCGCATCGTACAGGACGCCGCCCCTGGCCGGGTCGACCTTGACCGCAGGTGTGGTAGCGGGGGCCGCCGTCGCCGCCGGGAGTCCCCCGAAAACAGTTAGTGTTACCAACAGTGTTTTGAGCAGGGAGGACAACAAGCGGTTCATACTAGCACCTTGAAAAAGTCAATAATTGAAGGTTCAGTGCAGCGCCCTTGATTGCTCGGGCCATGGGGCCGACAGGCAGCAATCAACCCCTTATTGTACAATAGCTTTGTTTCTCAAACGCCATTTCGTAGTCCTCTTAACACTCTTCCCCCAATGTCCAGATTATGGCAGGCCCGGTTCTTTACGACCGTTAATCAGTTGCGCGACCTACCCGACACCAATGTGCCGGAAATCGCCTTCGCCGGGCGCTCCAACGCCGGCAAATCCACAGCGATCAATATCCTGACGAACCAGAAGGGTCTTGCATTCGCGTCGAAGACGCCAGGTCGCACCCAGCACATCAATTACTTCTCGATCGGCGGCGCCCACGTGGGCCAGCACCGCAAGGATGCCGTCCGGGTCGACGAGATCGAAGCGCTGCTGGTCGACTTGCCGGGCTACGGGTACGCCGAAGTCTCGGGCACGGCGAAGCTGCACTGGCAAAAGCTGCTGGGCGACTATGTCCAGCGCCGCGACCAACTGGCCGCGCTCATCCTGATCATGGATTCGCGCCGTCCGTTCACCGACCTCGACGTCCAGATGCTCGAATGGTTCGCCCCCACCGGCAAGCCGATCCACTGCATCCTGACCAAGGCCGATAAGCTCAACCGCAACGAATCGACCAACGCGCTGCGCGAAGCGCGCGGCGTGCTCGAGAGCTATGTCGATGAAGATGGCGTCGGCTTCCCGTTCACGGTGCAGCTGTTCTCGGCGCTCAAGCGCATTGGCATCGATGAAGCTGATGCCAAGATTCTCGAGCTGGCCGGGCTCGATGGTGTGGCCGGCGAGTACGAGGGTGACGAAGAAGACCACGAAGAACCTGCTGCGCCGTCGGCGGACGACGATCAAACCTCCGCCTGATCTTGCAAGGAGCCACTCGATGAGCATCATCACTTCCGCCTATCCGGCGGCCCGCCCGCGCCGCATGCGCCGCGACCCTTTCTCGCGTGCCATGATGCGCGAGAACACGATCACCGCGTCCGACCTGATCTATCCGGTGTTCGTACTCGAAGGCCAGAACGTGCGCCAGGAAGTCGGCTCGATGCCGGGCGTGGCCCGTGTTTCGCTCGACCTGCTGCTGAAAGTGGCTGAAGAATGCGTGCAGCTTGGCATCCCGGCGCTGGCGCTGTTCCCGCTGGTCGACCAGTCGGTGAAAACCTATGACGGTATCGAGGCAACGAACCCGGACGGACTGGTGCCGCGCGTTGTTCGCGAACTCAAGCGCCGGTTCCCGGAACTGGGCGTGATCACCGACATCGCGCTCGACCCGTACACAACCCACGGCCAGGATGGCTTGCCGGACGAGAATGGCTATATCGTCAATGAAAAGACGATCGAGATGCTCGTCAAGCAAGCACTCACCCACGCCGAGGCCGGCGTGGACATCGTGGCGCCGTCGGACATGATGGACGGGCGCATCGGCGCGATCCGCAATGCGTTCGAGGCGCAGGGCCACATTCATACGCGCATCATGGCGTACTCGGCCAAGTATGCCTCGGCATTCTATGGTCCGTTCCGCGATGCGGTGGGCTCGTCGTCCAACCTGGGGGCGGCCGACAAGAACACCTACCAGATGGACCCGGCCAACAGCGACGAAGCCCTGCGCGAAGTGGCGCTGGACCTGGCCGAAGGCGCCGACATGGTGATGGTCAAGCCGGGCATGCCGTACCTGGACATCGTGCGCCGTGTGAAGGATGAGTTCAAGGTGCCGACATTTGCCTACCAGGTCAGCGGCGAGTACGCGATGCTCAAGGCAGCGGCGCTCAATGGCTGGCTCGACCATGACAAGGTCATGATGGAGTCGATGATGGCGTTCAAGCGCGCCGGGGCCGATGGGGTGCTGAC